>Ga0302320_10013650_pt1 | contig 16940 bp, 17 predicted proteins | sample Bog_T0_3_FD_202130 | JGI IMG/M metagenome (GOLD analysis project Ga0302320, IMG submission 202130) | Peat permafrost microbial communities from Stordalen Mire near Abisko, Sweden - Bog_T0_3 | ecosystem: Environmental > Terrestrial > Soil > Wetlands > Peat | place: Sweden: Abisko, Stordalen Mire... | reverse complement strand
CTCCGGCCTGATTTCTTCCACGCGCCCCCGCTCCAGCCGCAACACCCGATGGCAGCGCCGTGCAAACGACAAGTTATGTGTTGCGATCAGGGAGGTGAGTTGGTGCTCGCGATGTAATCGCGCTATCAATTCGAAAACCGCTTCCGCCGTCTGTCCGTCAAGATCCCCGGTGGGCTCATCCGCCAACAACAATTTTGGACCGGTAATGAGCGCCCGCGCCAGAGCCACTCGCTGTTGCTCTCCGCCCGAAAGCTCTCCCGAGCGGTGATGCGCGCGCTGCCCCAGTCCCACCTTACGCAGCCAGCGTGAAGCTTCCGGCGCCGCCTCTGCCCAGGTGCGCCCTCGCACCAGCAGCGGCATGGCCACATTCTCCGCCGCCGTGAATTCTGGCAGCAGGTAGTGAAATTGCCAGACGAACCCAGCCTCGCGATTCCGAAACTCCGCTGCTTCGTCCGCCGACAACGCATTCAGTTGCAATTGCGCGCAGTATACGTCACCTGCCGAAGCGTGATCAAGAGCGCTCAGGATGTGCAACAAGGTACTCTTCCCCGCTCCCGACTCCCCGACAATGGCGAGCATCTCGCCTCGCTTCACCTCAAACGACAAATTTTCAAAGAGCACCAGGTCCGATTCGCCGGACCGGAAAACCTTCTTTAATCCTATAACCCGGAGTAGCGCTTGTTCTTCCCTTAGATGCAATCAGCCCCCGCTTGGGTCCATCCTGTCCCCGCCATAGCCCGCCAGCTTCAGGAACAGTAGAAGGGGCATCTTCTCACACTAGGGCCTCGTTCCACATGGCACGTTCGAACTATACGGAACTCACAAGGCGAACGAACTGCTTCCTCCCGCGACTTCCGAAAAGGCACCTGCTGAAACTGTACATAGGACTCAGTTCCGGCGATGTGACCTGCGTCACGCCAAGATGAACAATCCCGCGAACGGGAAACATGTGATTCGAAGCGGCCTCAGGCCGTGAGAGCCTGCTCAGATCCAAAAAAAACGAAGGCAATCTGCTTCGTTTCCTCAGGCGATCCCTAGACTTCGACCTTGGCTTCTGCGCTTGCCAACCCGCGCAGCGACTCCTCATAAGGCGCACGGGCAATGCCACGTTCGGTGATGATCGCGGTCACATATTTCGCCGGCGTCACGTCGAATGCGGGATTCTCGACGGACACGCCATCGGGGACCATCTGCTTCCCGGCGATGTGAGTGACTTCCTTGGGATTGCGCTGCTCGATGGGGATCTTGCTGCCGTCGGGACAAGCGAAGTCGATGGTTGAGATAGGCGCGGCCACATAGAAGGGGATGCTGTGTTCTCTGGCGAGAACCGCAACGGAGTAGGTCCCAATTTTATTGGCAACGTCGCCGTTAGCGGCGATGCGGTCGGCGCCCACCACGATCGCTTCGATCTTGTCCTGCTTCATCATCGCGCCAGCCATGTTGTCGGAGATGACTGTGGTAGGGATACCGTCTTTCATCAGTTCCCAGGCGGTAAGCCGCGAGCCTTGCAGGAACGGCCGCGTCTCGTCGGCGTAAACGTGAATCTTCTTGCCCTGCTCCACTGCCGCGCGGATCACGCCCAGCGCGGTACCGTAGCCCGCCGTGGCCAACGCACCGGCATTGCAGTGCGTAAGCACTCCGCCTTCATCCGGCATCAGCGTGGCGCCGTAGCGTCCCATGGCCTGGTTGGCGGCGATGTCTTCGGCGTGCATGCGTTGCGACTCTTCGATGAGGTCCTGTTTAATCTGTGCGATGGGACGGATGCGCACGCGCTCGAACTTCTCCTGCATGCGGCGGATCGCCCAGAAAAGATTGACGGCTGTAGGCCGGGTTTTGCCAACCACGTCGCAGATCTGATCGAGTTCCCGCTTAAGTTCGCCGACCGTCTCCGCCTTGGAGTTCTTCACGCCGAGCGCAATTCCCATAGCCGCGGCCACGCCGATAGCAGGCGCTCCGCGTACCACCATGGTCCGGATAGCGTCGGCAACCTGATCGTGGGTTTTGCAGACGACGTAGGTTTCTTCCGTGGGCAGCTTCGTCTGATCGATGAAGCGTACCCCGTTATCAGTCCATTCGAGAGTTTGAATCATGAGGTTCTCAACGAATCTCAATCAGCTTCGATGCGCCGCGCACCGGTTCCCCGGAATATTCGTGACCGCCGGCCCTCCACAGACTTCACACGTGGCGGCGACCGCAAAAATCATCGGCTCGGTGTCGTCCGTCTGCAGAATGTGCTCCGCACGCACGTCCGCAGCAGTGAAGATGCAAACGAACGGTGCTGGAGCGGCGGCCCTCTCCACACTGGGTCTTCCCCTAGCCTCCTCGCGCTCTACCAGGCAAATCGCTCCCACCACCTGGAATCCAAATTCTCGCGCCGCCTCGATTGCTTGTACCGTGGAGGCTCCGGTCGTGCAAACATCATCCACAATCACCACGCGCGCACCCTTCTCGCGAAAACCTTCGATGCGCTGTCCTGTTCCGTGCTGCTTTTCAGCCTTGCGCACCAGGAAACCGTTCAGCTCCCCGCTCACCACCGAGACCGCCACCACAATGGGATCGGCGCCCATGGTAAGCCCGCCGATAGCCTGCGGCTTCCATCCCCGCTCCCGGATTTCGTCAGAGAATACTTCACCGGTCAGGCGCGCACCCTTGGCGTCAAGCGTCGTGATGCGGCAGTCGATGTAGTAGTCGCTGGTGCCCCCGGAAGACAGCTTGAATTCGCCCAGCCGGAAAGACTTGTAGGCGAGTAAGCGCAGCAGGTCCTGACGCGAGGAATGCATGAAATCTTACGATACCCATCTTACGATAACACGGAGAATCAGCCTTCGTCCGCGCTTCTGCCCTCAGCTCCGCATCGGGCAGCCATGATAACCTGAATATTCTCCTACAACGACGCTTCGAGGTACGAAATTGCAGAGTGTGCGAAAGCTTTTCTTCTTCTTTCTTGCCGGTCTCCTTCTCACAAATTTGAGTGGCTCTGGTCCGGTTTCGGCCGCGTTCGCCGAGGGCACGCGCACCTGGGAGCAATCGAAATTTGACGAACTGACCAAGGGCACGGCCACGGGCATAGCCATTCGCAGCACCGGCGGCCTGGAACTTGCGCCGACCTTCAAGAGCCTGTACGCCACGCCTTCCACCTACATCTGGGCGATTGCGACCGATGATGCCGGGAACGTATATGTAGCAGCGGGCGCGCCTGCCCGCGTGTACCGCGTCACGCCGGACGGCAAAGCGACCATCATTTTTGAGCCCAAAGAACTCCAGGTGCAGGCACTGCAGACCGGCCCCGGTGGCGCAATCTATGCCGCCACCGCTCCCGATGGCAAGGTATACAAGCTCGAACACAAGCCGGGCAGCAAAACGCAGCCGGCAAAAGCGGACTCGCCCCAAGACCAAGACAAAGACAAAGATAAAGACGCGGCCAAACCGAGTGCAGACCCTTCGTGGAGTTCGTCGGTCTACTTCGAGCCGGGAACGAAGTACATCTGGGACTTGGCCCTGGACAAGACCGGCAACCTTTATGTTGCAACCGGCGACCACGGGGAGATTTATCGTGTCACGCCCAAAGGCGAGCACTCGATCTTCTTCAAAAGCGATGAGACTCACATTCGCGTGCTCGCTTTCGATACGCAGGAGAATCTGATTGCTGGCTCCGATGGCAGTGGGCTCATTTATCGCATTTCCCCGGCAGGCGAGGGATTTGTCCTCTATAGTGCGCCTAAGAAAGAGATCACGGCGCTGGCGCTTGATCGCTCCGGGAACATCTACGCTGCGGCAGTCGGTGAGAAACGGAACACGGGCGGGCCGGGCTCGGCAGGCATGGCCGCTGCTCTTCTGACCATGGGTTCCAACGCACCCACTGGCGGCACAGCACCGCAAGTTCCGGGGATCACGATCACGCCCGCGCCCGGCGCACCGCAGATGGCAGGGCCATTTCCATTCCCGGGTGGCGGGGCAAGCGGCGGGTCGGATGTGTACCGCATTGCGCCCGATGGTTCCCCCGCAAGAGTGTGGACATCCCACGAGGACATTGTCTACGCCCTCGCCTTTGATGCACAGGGACGTCTGCTGGCCGGCACGGGCAATCGCGGCCATATTCTTGCCATCACCGGCCTCGACGATTTTTCTGATCTGCTGAAAGCTCCGGCTTCGCAAGTCACCGCCTTTGCCAAAGCTCCCGGCGGTGGCCTCTATGCCGCCACCAGCAATCTGGGAAAGGTGTTTGTGCTGGGGCCGGGCCCCGAGGCCGAAGGTACCTACGAGAGCGATGTGTTTGACGCCAAGATTTTCTCGCGTTGGGGACGCGCCGAATTTCGCGGCTCAGGCAGTGTGGATCTCTACGCTCGCAGTGGCAATGTGGATAATCCCGACCGTAACTGGAGCGGGTGGAAGAAGCTCGACCTGGCAAAGACCTCGGAGACCGGGATTCCAGCCGCGCGCTATGCGCAGTGGAAGGCCGTGCTGCACGCTGCAGCCGCCGCGCCCGGCGTGGACAGCGTGATGCTGAATTACCTGCCCAAGAACGCCGCTCCCGAAATCGACGATATCACCGTCCAGGTTGGTGTGAAGTACCAGCCCCAGCCGAAAATACCGGGCGTGAGCCTGGGATCGGATTCCGCCGGATCTTCGGGCATACATTTCGAATCCCCGATCCCCAGTTCTCACGATCGCGATTCCATCGGAGTGAAGTGGAGCGCGCACGACGAGAACGACGACCAACTTGTCTACTCCCTCTACTACCGCGGCGACGGCGAGACTCGCTGGCTGCTGCTCAAAGACAATCTCACCGACAAGGCGTACTCGTTCGATGCCAGCCTGCTGCCCGATGGCGGCTATACCGTCAAGGTGGTCGCGTCGGATGCGCCGTCGCACTCCCCCGGCGAAGCCTTGACGGCGTCGAAAGAAAGCCGCCGCTTCGAGGTGGACACGACTCCGCCGCGCATCGAAAATCTGGCAGCGTCCCTCGAGGCTGGGCAAATTCATGTGACGTTCCATGCGATCGATGGTTTTTCTCCTATCAAGCGCGCGGAATATTCGGTTGACGCCGGAGAGTGGAAGTACGTGGAACCGATCGGCCGTCTATCCGACGCCACGGCGGAGAAATACGACATCAAGATCACGCCCGAAACCGCGAAAGACGGCGGACTTTCCTCCGAGCATGTGGTAGTGGTGCGGGTCTATGATCGCTACGACAACATGGGAGCGGCCAAGACCGTGATTCGGCAAAAGTAGCCTTCGGACCTGGCAGCCTTGGCGCTTAGCGCACGGAAACCAAGTCAGCCGTTCTACGGAATTCGCTCGGTCGTTTCCGCAGCCTCTTCCAGGCGCTCCGTTCTTGTGGCGCCCAGAGCGCCCGCACGCCGCAACTCGGGAAAGCCCCATGCCCAGAGAGCAATCACCACCAGCGTTCCCACTCCTCCCAGCAAAACGGCGGGCACCGTACCAAACCACTGCGCCGTCAGTCCGGATTCGAATTGGCCGAGTTCGTTCGATGTCCCGATAAAAACCATATCTACGGCCATCACCCGCCCCCGCATTTCGTCGGGCGTGCGCAACTGCACCAGGGTCGCGCGAATGATCACGCTGATCATGTCGGCCGCACCGAGGAAAATCAGCGAAATCAGCGACAGCACCAGGCTGGTCGAGACCCCAAACAGAATGGTGCAGATCCCAAAGCCGGCAACCGACCATAGCAATGTCGGCCCCGCCCGCCCGCGCAGCGGACGATGAGCCAGCGCCACGGCCATCACGGCGGCGCCTACTCCCGGAGCCGTCCGCAACAATCCCAGCCCCCATGGCCCCGTGTGGAGAATCTCACGGGCATAGACCGGCAGCAAAGCCACGGCGCCGCCCAGTAGCACGGCGAACAGGTCCAGCGAAATCGCCCCCAGAATCAGCTTCTCGCGCCAGATGAAGTGCAACCCCGCGAAAACCGTCTTCATCGTCATGGGCTCGCGCCGTCGCGCCTGCGGCCGGGTTCTAATGCGAAAAGTGGAGACCAGCGCTCCTCCGGCGGTCAGCATGGCAGCCGCGTATACCGCAGACGGCCCGCGGAACACCGCATAGAGAATTCCGCCGAGAGATGGGCCAAGAATCGTGGCCGCCTGAAACGTGGTCGCGTTCCACGCCACGGCGTTGGCGAAGTGCTCATCGGGAACCAGTTGCGGCAGAATCGAGCGGCTGGCCGTTCCGTTGAACGAGCGCACCACGCCCAGCAGGATCAGCACAATATAGATGGGAAGCACCCCACGCGTGCTCCGCACCGCAAGAACCAGCAAAAGGCCGGAGCAGAGCGCATATCCCGCATAACATGCACCCAACACTTTGCGCCGGTCGAATCGGTCGGAGGCGTGGCCCGAAGCCAGAAACAGCAGGATACCGGGAAGAAACTGCGCCAGACCGACCAACCCCAGATCGAGCGCGCGCTTGGTGATGTCGTAAACCTGCCATCCCACGGCAACCGCCTGCATCTCAACCGCGGCAACGATCAAGAAGCGTGCAATCTGGAACAACACGAAATCGGGGTGCGTGAAGGCGATGCGTCCAGCGCTGGAGTCGGCAGGTGCGGACATTGATCTTCTAGTCTGATCTTCTATTCTGATCTTCTAATTTGCCATAGAACGAGAAGACGTGCTTGGCGCACATTTCCAGCAGTTAGAATCGATCGATGCTGCCGTTTCTCCGAACCGTCGGATGGATCGCCTGCGTCGTCTACTCAACCATCCCGGCGTTCTGGCTGCTGATTCATCCGCGCGCTGAGTATTGGCGCTCACGGCCACGATCGCCGTACAGGATTCTCCTGCCCCTCTGGATCGCAATGTGGGCGATCATGGCCGCAATCACGGCTCCGTGGCGCGGCGTGCTCTTCTATCAGAACAACTGGACATGGATTCCCGCGTCCGCCCTATTCTGCTCGGGCGTGATCCTCTACAAGCTAGCTCACAGCGAGTTCACCCTGAGACAACTCGGAGGCCTGCCCGAGATTTTGCGCGGCCACAGCCAGCAGCGCCTGGTGACCACCGGCATCCGGGCCCACGTGCGCCATCCCGTCTACCTGGGCCATCTCTGCGAAATGCTAGCCTGGAGCGTAGGCACGGGTCTGGTAGTCTGCTGGACGCTCACTGCATTCGCGATGGTGACTGGCGCAGCAATGATGACGATGGAGGATAAAGAACTCAAGCAACGCTTCGGCGAAGAATATCTTCAATATCGTTCAACTGTACCCGCAGTTCTGCCAAGGATGAGGTCGTGAGCAGCATCCAAGCTACATCTCTACAGCGTCCCCCGCTGGGATCCTCAGCGCCATCTATTGTTCGCCTGAATCCCGTACATGGCACGGCGCGAAGTCGATAGCTATAATCCGACTTGGCTGAAAGCTGAGAGCTGACGGCTGAAAGCTCCATGCGCTTTGAACTCTTCATCGCGACCCGCTACCTGCGCGCCAAACGACGCCAGGCGTTTATCGGCATCATCACCGGCATCTCGATTGTCGGCGTGGCCGCGGGTGTAGCCTCGCTCATCGTCGCGCTAGCGATCAACAACGGCTTTCGCCAGGACTTGCAGGAGCGCCTGATCGGATCCACCTCGCACGTCAGCCTGCTGCGCGTCGCCGATGATGGCATCCAGAACTGGCCGCCGCTGCTCGATCGCCTCTCCAAACAGCCGCACGTGGTCGCCGCCGCTCCCGCAATTTTCGAGCAAGTGCTCATCTCCCGCGGACCCCGCGCCCGCGGCGCGGTCCTCAAAGGCATGATCCCCGCCGATGAACGCAGGGTCGGCGATCTGCTCAACACAATCAAAGAAGGTTCAGCCGCCGCCCTCGAAGAAGCCACTCCCGAGCCGGAAAAAGATCATGTGGGGACAGCCGCCTCGGCCGTCCAGGGAGCGCCAGCGATCGAAGATTCTCCCGATTCCCTCGCTGGCGTGCACGCGCGCATCGCCGCCATGCCTCCAATCATTCTCGGCAAAGATATGGCCGACAATCTGGGGGCAACGGTCGGTTCCGTCGTACTGGTCACCAGTCCGCAAGGTGAATTAACTCCCTTCGGCATGGTGCCAAAATACAGCCGCTTCCGTGTAGCAGGGATTTTCAACTCCGGCTTCTACGATTACGACTCATCGTGGGCCTTCACCCGGCTCTCGGATGCGCAGCGTCTCTTCGGTTTGGGAGATCTGATTTCGGTAATCGAGTTCAAGGTCGACGACATCGATAGAGCTGACGTAGTTGCCCGCCAACTGGAAGACGCGGCCGGCAAAGGCTTCATGACCACGAACTGGAAAGAGCAAAACAAAGCCCTGTTTCACGCCCTGAACATGGAGCGCCTGGTGACTTACATTACCACCGGACTGATCGTCTTCGTCGCGGCTCTGAACATTCTGATTTCCCTGATCATGATGGTCATGGAAAAAACCAAGGACATCGCCGTGCTCATGTCGATGGGCACACGCAAATCGCAGGTGCGAAATATCTTCATCGCGCAGGGAGTGCTGATCGGCGTGATCGGCACCGCCATCGGCCTGCTGCTAGGCTATGTGATCTCCTACGCGGGAAGCCGTTACCACATCATTTCGCTCTCGCCCGAGGTCTACTCCATCGACTACGTGCCCTTCGCGCCGCGCCTGATGGATGGCATCTTGGTAGCGCTCGGCGCCATTGGGATTTCATTCGTGGCGACGCTGTACCCATCATGGTCCGCAGGCAGAACTCTCCCCGCGGAAGCCCTGCGCTACGAATGACGCGTGATTGTAAAAGCTTGTCATCCTTCTATGAAAACAGTCGTACCTGTCCACAGGTATTTTTGCGGCGATGCCCTCAGCCGTCTCAGGGCGTTCTTACCGCACTGAATTCAGTGTTGGCTTCAGCCCCGGTGCTCGCACTTCCTGTCCCGCATCTCAACCCAGGCTCGATCCACCGTCACTGCCCTCCGGTTACCCTCGTACTCCACACTCCGGTGGCGTATTCCCCCGCCTTTCGCCTATGATTATCCATCTCGATGCGGACGGAAACTTGACCCCGCCCGCCGGAGTCCGCCGTGGGTGCGTTCGGAGAAAAACTTCGCAAACAGCGCGAGCAGCGTGGCATCGCCCTCGACGCTATCTCCAACACCACCAAAATCAGCACCCGCATGCTCCGCGCCATCGAAGAAGAACACTTTGACCAGCTTCCCGGCGGCGTCTTCAATAAAGGTTTCGTCCGCGCCTACGCCCGCCAGGTCGGCCTCGACGAAGAAGAAGCCATAACCGATTATCTCGCCGCCTTGCGCGAGAGCCAGATTCAGGCCCAAACCGTCCCGCCAAATTTCCGCACCCAGCCCGGCAAGCCCGCGCCAGACGTTCCTCAGCCAGATCGCCGCACCCACGATCCTGACCGCGACAATCCTCCTGGCCATGATCTCCTTGAGAGCGATCTTCCTAAAGCGGACCTTCGCAAGAACGATCTTCACAAAAACGATCTTCGCAAGAACGGCCTCGGCAACAACGGCGACCTCCGCGACGCCCAAGACCACCCGACCGTCCCTCGGCGCTCCGCCGATCGCCGCCGCGAAGACCGCCGCAATGAAGCTCGCAGCAGTAACGCTCGGAGCGTCGAAGCCCCGCAACCCGGCGCGCAGTTTCCCCTGCCCAGCGATCCCCAGCAAGTCTCGCCCCCGCCAGCCGATGCTTCCACCGCTCGCGTCCCCTGGGGAAAACTCGCCGTAGCCTTGCTGCTGCTCACCCTCGCTCTCGCATCCTGGAGCCTTTTCCGCCGCGGCCAGCGCACCCGCGCCGCGCAGCCCGAGCCCTCCTCACATCCATCTCCGGTTCTACCCTCCGCGCCCACCTCAGCCTCAACTCAGCCCTCCGGCCCTTCGACCTCGCTCGCCGTGGGCCAGGCGCTCCCCACAGGAACCCTTGTTGTCGCCACCACGCCCAGCCCCAACAACGCACCCACTCTCGCGCCATCGACTCCACTGAAGCCTTCCCCGCCAGCACCGTCCCTAACCTCATCCTCAAGCCAGCCCTCCGCCACCTCTCTTGATTCCGACCATGCTCTGCTCAACCATGGTCCGCTCAACCATGATCTGTCTAAGAATGATCTGCCTAAAAATGATCTGCCCACCAATGCTTCCCCCAATAACGATCTACCGGGCGATAATCCGCCCATAGCCAAGTCCGCTGCCCGTGCACCCATCGCGGCTGCGCCGCCCACGTTCACTCTGCTGATCCGTGCCGCCGAAACCTCCTGGATCTCCGTCATTGCCGACGGCCAACCCCTCCTCCGAGAAACCCTCATCGCACCCGCGCACACCTCCATCCGCGCCAGCCGCGAGATCGTCGTCCGCGCCGGCAACGCCTCCGCCATCAGCTTCCTCCTCAACGGCAAGGAAATCCCGGCTTCCGGCAATGAAGGCGAGGTCCACACCTACACCTTCGACAGCACCGGCCTCAAAGACTCCACCGCAGCCCAAACCCCTGACCCCGCCCACTAACCCCAGCGTCCCCTCAATGCTCAGCGAATTCCCAGCAGAACCCCCAGATAAGCCCACACCTTCCCCAACAGCGCAGCATCGGCCTTGGAGTGAAACGTCGCCTTCCGCGCCGCCCAGTCCATGCTCTTAATGTGATCCACCAACACCGCGCCCTCAACCTTGTCAATGTTCGCGGGCAAAGCAAACGGATACGGCTTTCGACGGCTCGTAAGCGGACACACGATCACCAGTCCGCTCGCCCGGTTGTAGCTCCGCTCCGTCACCACCAGTGCCGGACGCCGCTTCGCTCGCTCCCGCCCCGCCTGCGGATCGAAGTCGAGCCATACGATGTCGCCTGCCTGGGGTAAATAAGACGACACAGAGGAGGACACAGAAGACGCCCCCTGCCGCCTCACCACTCCACGCTTTCTTTTCCTCGCTCCGTGCCGGTCGGCGTCTCGTCGTAGCGGTTCTCCGGCGTGATCTGCGCCACCAGTTCTTTCAGCGTAGGAATTCTCTGCTTCCGCCGCAGGCTGATCTCTCCCGCCGCCACTTCGATAACGAGAGGATCTCCCTCCCGCACCCCCGCCTCCTCCGCCACCGGCTTCGGAATCCGCACCGCCAAACTGTTCCCCCACTTCACAATCCGCGCTGTCGGCATGAGCCCCCTCTGGATACAACGTATCTACGAACGTAGATACATAGTATATACCACGACCGCATCGCTGCACCTAAAGTCTTGTCATCCTGAACAACATGCTTCCTCGCCTTATGAACCCGCACGCGCAGCCGCACGATCCCCACCTCCCTACCACTCCCCCCGGCGTTCGCCCCCGCCCCGTTTACCCCGGATGCGTCGAGCATCCGCCCTCATTTCAACAGCTTAGAACCGCTGCGGACCCTCTCTCTCGCTCGTTTGCGTCTTTTCTCCTCCCACCCCCGTATACACAGTAGTATGAACGCGACTGCATTCTATTTCGAGACCTCGATGGCGCAAGAGAGCACCGAGATCGCTCGCGGACTTCGACGTCGAGATCCTGACCTGCTCGACCGCCTCATCGAGCAATACCAGCATCGCCTTCTCCGCTACCTCGTGTACCTCACCGGACGCCGCGAATTGGCCGAAGATCTCTTCCAGGAAACCTGGATCCGCGTCCTCGAACGCGGACACCAGTTCAACGACAAGTACGCATTCAGCACCTGGCTCTTCGCCGTTGCGCGCAACCTGGCAATCGATGCCATGCGCCGCAAACAGCCCTCCAGCCTCGACGGCCTGATGAATAACAACGACGATGACGACGCGCCCTTCGATGTGCCCGCCATCGCCCACGCTTCGGCTTTCGATCTCACGCTGCAGCGTGAGCAAGGCGAGCACATCGCCGCCGGCATGCAGCATCTTCCCGCGGAATACCGGGAAGCCCTTGTGCTTCGTTTTCAGGAGGGCATGTCTCTCGAGGAGATCGCGACCGTTGCACGCGTGCCCCTGGGAACTGTGAAATCCAGAATCTACCGTGGTCTGAGCGCGCTCGAGCCGTGGTTACGAGGAGCTCCCTTATGAAGCCCACAAACAACGACGCCCATGAACGCGCGCGCCAGCTGATTGCCTTGGCTGGCCCCGAAGCGGTTTCCGCCGATCGGCTTTCGTCGAATGCCTGGCTGGCTGCGCATCTCGAAGGCTGCGCCTCATGTCGCGCCTTCGCCGCGAATTCCGTTGATGCAATTCACGCGCTTCGCGCCATTCCCATCGCCGCCGGCCGCGCTCTCGTCTCGACCACACAATTGCGCGTTCGCCACCGCGCTCTGGAATTGCAACGTCAGCGCGAACGCCTGTGGTTGGTTGCCGTCTGCTGCGTGGCCGTGGCTCTCAGCGCCCTGGTCAGCACCTTCGTTTTATGGCGCGGCTTTGAATGGATCGCGGCCCGTGCCCATCTGGCATCGTCGGTATGGCAGGTAGCGTTCCTGGTTTTTTGCGTGATGCCAACTCTAATAACGGCGATGTTACTGCTCGCCAAGGACAATCAATTGCCGCCCCACACGGATTCGTATCGCGGCTAGCAGATTCAAGAAGTACCGCGTCAGGAGATTCATCATGACAGTCAGTAATCCAACTTCCACGAGAGCCAAAGACGATGTCCGCATCTTCGCGCCTTGGGCCTACTGCGTATTCGGCCTGGTCTTCGTAACCATCACCGTCCTGTTTGCGACGCTCGTAGACATGAAGGGACATGGGTTGCCGCTGCGCTGCCTGCTCGGTGCTATCGCCGGAACCGCGCTCGGCTGCTATGCCGTCCTCATCGGCTACATCAATCAGGACGCCGGACGCCGCAACATGAGCCGTATTCTCTGGACCTTCGTCGCCATCTTCGTTCCCAACGGCCTCGGCATCCTTCTCTACTTCGTCCTGCGCAAGCCTCGCAGCGCCCACTGCCCGCAATGCGACGCCGAGGTCGACCCAGCCTTCAGCTTCTGTCCCCGCTGCCGCAACCGCCTGAAGCCGGTCTGCCCCCACTGCCAACGCAGCGTAGACCTCGGCGACAAATTCTGCCCCTACTGCGGCGGATCCCTGGAGCCGGCAACCGCCGCGCCTTCCGCACCCCCGGCAATCACCCAGCCCCCGCAGTCATCCTGAGCGAAGCGTGATTTGGCAATATTAATTGTTAATCTTGTCATCCTGAGCGAAGCATGCGGATTCGCCTTATGAATCCGCACGCGCAGTCGAAGGACCCCTGCTCAGGAAAGACTGCTCAAGAATTCGCGCGGCGTGAGGATCGCGATTCCCTCGTACGCCGTCAGCCTTAACAGGTGGCCATCCCCGGAAACAATCGCGTCCGCTCCGGCAGCGAGCGCGCATTCGAGAATCCGATTGTCGTCCGGATCGTCCTTCACTGCGTTCACCCGGCGTCGCGGCGTCGCCCGCACACCTAAGCTCCACAATCCTGGCAGATAACGATCCAACCTTCCCTCGTCCCATCCGAACTTGTCGCGTAATACTCTACGGGTTTCACTCTCGATCTCAGACGAGTAGCAAAACTCGCAGCGTCCACCTTCCACCACCTCGAACACACGCCGAGGCAACCCGCCGAAAACCAGCGCAGACACGATCACGTTCGTGTCCACCACGATGCGCATTTATTTCTTGACGGCTTTCCTGATTCCCCGGCGGGATTCGTGAATCAACCGATCCACATCCCCTTCACGAAGACCACGTTCCTCGGCGCGCTGACGCCCGTAGGCATTCACCTCATCCCACCACGCCCGCCGGTCGTAGTGGCGCAGCGCCTCCCGCACCAGTTCACTCATGGTGCGGCTCTCCCGCTTGGCAATGGACTGCGCCCGCTTCAGCATCTCCGGCGGCAAAGTTACAGACAGCGTACGAGTGCTTCTCATGCTAAGCATTATAAAGCATGACTTAGCAACATCAACCACTCGCTAGAATTGTCATCCTGAGCGCAGCATGCGGATTCGCCTTATGAATCCGCATCCGCAGTCGAAAGCCTGCCCTCAGCGAAGCCGAAGGGTCCCTCCAACCTCATCCCACTCTCTTGGTGACCTCAAGGCGTTCTCCCGACGTCGAGACTCCGTTTAGTTCTGCACCGGCGAATCCTCCTCCGCACAAGCCTGAATCCGGTCCACAAACCCCGGCGTCTCTCCCCGCAGCAAATGCCAGGCCTCCTGATACTCGCGATACTTCGCCGTCTCCAGCTTCGGATAAAGCCCCACGCTCCACATCCCCCGCACAACTTTCTCCGGCAGGATGAACCACACATCCTCCGGAATCACATAAGCCGCCACAAAATCAAACGAGTTCTTCTTATACGGACCCTTGCTGTCCTTCAGCGTGCACGAATATCCTTCCGCTCCCTCCTTGAATATCGTGGACTTCACCTGCACCCGCACAATCCGCGCTCCCTGATCCACCGTAAAGTCATATCCCGAAGACTCTCCCCAAGGCCGCGCCAGCCACAGCCCCAGCTCCATCGCCCGCACCGCAAACACCAGCTCCACCCACTCCCCGCGCTTCTTGCAATTCTTAATGATCCGCCCCGCCCACCGATTTTTCTTCATACCGCTCCTCCACAAACCCACCGCACCCATAAGCATTGTCATTCCGAGCCGCCCGCAGCCGCGCCAAGCGCTGAGAAAGCGAGCGAGGAATCTGCTGTTCGGCTCCACGCCCCAATGAAAACGCGGCCCCCAATGGCCGCGCAATTTTCGGAACCTACTCCACTCTCCCATGCTCTTGGAAGAACGTAAAGCCCACTAAAGTAGACGTCTACTTTAGTAGAGATGCACGTGTGGATCGGACACTCCTGTCCGACGCCAGTGGCCTTGATCTTGATTTTGCTGGGTGCCCCATTTCTCGCGTCCTTTGTGAGAAGTGGGGATTTCGACGACGCCGCAAAGCGCTGTCATCCTGAGCGCAGCATGCGGATTCGCCTTATGAATCCGCATGCGCAGTCGAAGGATCCCTGCACTTCTGCTCGTGCCTCAGCCGTCTCAGGGAGTTCTCTCGAAATTCCCGGGCAGTAGGGAGTCATCGGCGAAGTGCCAAGCGGGGCGCGACCGTGGGATCCACCCTTCAAAAAACGAAGGGTGGGGCACCGGGCTTCCCGGATCAACTCGCTCATGGTCCGGCTTTCCTTCTTCGCAATCGACTCAGCCGCCGCAACCTGTCCGGAGGCAAGGTGACGGAGAGCGTTTTCGTGCTCCTCATGGATATGATGTCAGGGGCACATTCCGATTCTGAGCTCCGTCAGCGTATCAAGGCGGTACTTCATCACTACAGTGTCCGGTGCCCGCCTAAGAGTCACAATACCATTCGCGATGCTCTGCAACTCTCCCCGCACGGGAATCTTCGTCGCGCCGTTTGACCGAGGATCCTTCTCAACGACTTGATCTACTCCGCGTCCGGAACAACGCGTGAGGTCGCGCTCGACGGGCCTATCCGTTGCCTTGGTTTTTCCTGCTTTAGTTTTTTCCTTCTGTACCTTAGCCTGCAGTAGGTCAGGATCTTTAATCTTTCCAGGGACGGAGAACTCTGGGTGACCCGCATCCACCGGTTCCTGTGTGTCTCTCTCTCCGAGAGTAATCACGATTTCGGTATCCTTGACCGTATATTGAGTCGGCACCGTTGTTGATTGAGGCAGGGTGTCATCCCTAAGCTTTTCGGGACCGACACCACGGGTTTCCCCAAAGCTGAGCGGTTCGTCAAAGATGATAGTCGTGCCGTCGAACGAGGAGACCTCACCGTAGTGTGGCTGTACTGTCTGTTTCTTGCCTTTGGTTGCAGCTTCCAGCTTATCCGCATGAGCGTTTGGAATACAGAGAAGAATCAACAGTGTGCTCGCCATCGCACGGGTATACACGGGACCTCCTGCGTCTCTATTTCACCGTCACAAGGCGCATAGATAGAGGTGCCTCATGGCGATTGATCTCCAGAACACTAACATGAACCTTTGGAGCCGTGGCGTCGACCGGCACAAATACAAATAGCTGATCCTTCGTCTCCAGAAGTAGACGAAGCTCGGATGAATTGACCGCTTCCTCCGTAGCACCGTAATGGATCTTCTTTGAATCTTCCAACTCGAGCATGATTTCAGGCAAAGGGCTATGGAGGCCCATATCATGCATCGCGGCCACCTTGCCGTTGTACAGGGCAAGTTGAAAACCGGCCCAAAACATGAAGAGGTAAGCACAACAGATCAGCACCGCCCATGGTTTTCGGACGGTCTGAGTTCCTGCCCAGGTTATCAAAAAGAAGGCGAGGAGTAGGATGGCAATGCCCATTCCACTCCAGCTAAAAGCAACGAATTGCGTGTAGCAGAAGACAAAGTGATGGTAGATAGGGAAGTCCAGCGAATCCACGTTCACACCAAAGTAAATATAGTAGGTGTGAAGATAGGTCCAGCCAACCACAAAGACCCATGCCGTCACCAGAGCAAAGGCACTGACAACGCTTTTAAGAAATCCCGTTGTTTTTTCAGTGCTCGCCTCATCCTCTGGCATGCACGATTCCCCAACAATATGCTCTAAGGTCTCGAACAATACCATGCAGCGAGTGCACGTGCAATGACTCGACTTGAATGTCCAGGGAGAGACCGTGCATTTCGCCCGCCTCGGTTCTCCACGCACACCCTTTGCGAGACCTGGGGATTCTCCCCCGAGCATTTCGAGTCTCACGACAAGCACTCAAAACCAAACGGGGCAGCCCAAGCCGCCCCGCGTAGTCAATTCCCGAAGCCCGAAGCCCGCCCTTACGTTCCTTCCGACCACCCCGCCAAATACTCTTCCTGCTCTGGCGACAGTCTGTCGATCTTGATCCCCATCGACTCCAGTTTCAACTTGGCCACGCGCTTGTCCAGGTCTTCCGGAACCTTGTAGACCTTCTTCTCCAGCGTCTTGAAATTCTTCACCATGTACTCCACCGAAAGCGCCTGGTCGGCAAAGCTCATATCCATCACCGACGCCGGATGTCCCTCCGCCGCCGCCAGA
>Ga0302320_10013649_pt1 | contig 16943 bp, 9 predicted proteins | sample Bog_T0_3_FD_202130 | JGI IMG/M metagenome (GOLD analysis project Ga0302320, IMG submission 202130) | Peat permafrost microbial communities from Stordalen Mire near Abisko, Sweden - Bog_T0_3 | ecosystem: Environmental > Terrestrial > Soil > Wetlands > Peat | place: Sweden: Abisko, Stordalen Mire... | reverse complement strand
GAAAAAATAAGATTCGGGTCGTTAACATCATCACCGGCCTTGATACGGGCGGTGCTGAACATGCTCTCGAACTGGTAGTGAGCCTGCTGGATAAAGCTATTTTTGATGTCAGCGTCATCTCACTTCGTGACCTTGGACTGGTTGGAAGTCGTCTTCGCCAGCAGGGGGTGCCGGTCTACGCGATCGGGCTGCGACACGCCGTCACTTTGCCCTTTCACCTGCTCAGGCTCACGCTCCTGCTTTGCCGATTAAGACCGCAAATCGTTCAGACATGGCTCTATCATGCAGACCTTATAGGCCTCCTGGCAGCTAAGCTGGCCGGAGCGCCCTACGTACTTTGGAATCTGCGCGGGTCGAATTTGGCACTCGGCGGAAATGGTGTTCCCGGCCATGGTCAGTATCGTTTCCTGTTGCGCTGCCTGGCATGGCTGTCTGCCGCGCCTGACGTCGTGATATCGAATTCACAGGCGGGGATCGACTTCCATATCTCGGCAGGTTATCGCCCGCGCCGGGTCGTCAAGATCACCAACGGCGTCGACTTCATGCGTTTTCCGGCAGTCGATGCGGACCGCCAGTATCTGCGCGATGCGTGCGACTTTCATTCCGATGCGGTCGTCGTGGGGCATATTGCCCGAATCGACCCAATGAAAAACCACTTGGCCTTCCTACAAATGGCAATTCTTCTTTTGGATCGGGGGCTGGACGTTCGTTTTGTCATGATCGGTCGCGAAGTCGCCGCCGATGCAATCATCACCGGATTTCTCATCCGCAATCCCCGTTTGGCAGCACGGGTGAAACTTCTTGGTGAGAGGCGCGACGTACCCGAATTGATGGTCGGATTGGATCTTCTTTGCTCGACGTCCATTTGGGGGGAGGGAACACCAAATGTGATCGCGGAGGCAATGTTAAGCAGCGTCGCAGTGGTTGCAACGGATGTTGGCGACACGAGTCATCTGCTGTCCGACACAGGCAGGATCGTACCGGTAAACGATGTGCCAGCGCTAGCGCTCGCCTGCGAAGAACTCCTTCGTTGCCCGTCCACGCGGTTGGAACTCGTCAAAGCCGCCAGGCGTCGGGCCATCGAATTGTTCCGGCCCGAAACCATGACCGCCGCCTACGAGCGGACGTATCTCGATGTGGTGGACGCTGATTATCGTCACGAAGCGTTCGCAGCATCTGCAGTGGCCACGGCGGCATCCTGATGGACCGCCGGATTGAACTGAGACAAGCCAGCGGCGCAGGTCAGATCAATGCTTCACGTAACATACCAACGGCCAGCCGGCACCCGACAATGGACTGGCTTGGCGCCGACGTCGGGCAATCCGGATGTCAATTGAAACGCGTCCACTCCAATGCAGCCCCGAGGCAGCCTCGCTTTCACCGGAGGACAGCTTGATCCTTGCGGCGCTGCGCCACATCGACGCCCGGAACATGGCCCCCTCGGCGTTGGTTGCCCTGCGGCCACTTACTGAAGAGGAACACGCCCAAGCCGTCCTGACAAGCGGCCTTGTGTGCATCGCGCAGCCGGGCCCCTTACCGGAGTCATCGCCGCTTTTCGTGGGAAAATCGGATGGCTCTGACCTGCCGTCAAACGTTTTGCACGTGGTTTTCGCCGGAGGTTGGCGGGCGATCCCGGTCCCTTTGAAGCAGCGGGTACTTACGATCCGGCCAACCACCTTCTTATGTTGGGTCGCTCAGGAGTGGCGGCACCCGCCAACCCCGCGCTATATATTAAGGGCAGTTCGCTATCGATTAATGCGCACGGTGATCGCGCCGGTCGTCGCCTTCCCTCGCAGGGCGGCGGATATCACGGTCGCGTTGCTGGCCGCCGCCGTCACGCGGGCCCTGCGCCCGTTTCTCGCAGGTCACAATACCACAGCGGCCAATATCTATGCCGCACCCCGCCGTCGCGTTGGTTCGGCGGTCGGGAATTTCGGAAACCGCCTATGGGATTTTCGCGACGCCGGCGTCCGGATCATCCGCCGCCTGACCAGCAGAGACCTTGAATCCATGGTCCGACGGGCTGCGGGAAAAGCCCTTCCCGGCACCATCCTGGCGCCGGTGGAACCGATCGAACCAGCCGCGGTGGACTGGCTGCTTGCCCAGCCAGGCATCGCGGGCGTGGTGCTCCGCTCACCAGTCCGGTCCGACCTGGACGTTGATGCCAGGGTCGGCCGCTGGAGCGACGACGGCTGGGCGCTGCCGCACGTGGCATGCACCGCCTTCGTCTTCGGCAAGTGGCACAGGGTCCCGCCGAGGGCCATCAGCCAGGCCGCGGAAGCGCGGCTGCGGGCCGTCTATCTTGCGGTGGGTCCGGTCTGGCTGCGGGTGCCCCGGTCTGCAATCATGATGGCAATGACCGCTCTCAGGCTGTGGCGCCGCTATGTCACTCGACCGGGACTGCCGGAATTCCGAGCGATTCTCGCTGATTCGGCGCCGCCGACCGGATTTGTGCCCGGTCGCGTCGTCATCGTTTCGGGCAACCTCGCACCCGGCGGCGCGGAACGCCAGGTCGCCAACACCCTGATCGGGCTGCAAGGCTGCCACCTCGAAAGTGTCCAGTTGCTGTGTGATTTCCTGACCGAAAACCATCCGAACCGGTACGATTTCTATCGCTCGTCGGTCGCCGAGGCCGGCATCGCATCACGCGAGATCGAACGCCACTACAGCGAAATCACCCCAGCCGCCGACGGCCTGCCAGCCAGTTTCGTCGCCGGCGCGCATCGCCTGCCAGGCAGCCTGCCCACCGATATCGCCAATCTCTATCGCGAGTTCCGCGCGATCCGCCCGGAAGTCGTGCATGCGTTTCTCGACTGGAGCAACGTACGCGCGGGTATCGCCGCGCTGCTTGCGGGTGTTCCACGGATCGTGATTTCGGGACGCAACGTCAATCCCAGCCATTTCGGCTTGTATCAGCCGTACATGGACCCAGCCTACGCGACATTGCTCAAGAGTTCGCGCGTCGTTGCCGTCAATAACAGCGTCGCGGGCGCGTTGGATTATTGCCATTGGCTCGGCGTGAACAGCCGGCGCATTTCCGTCCTGCGCAACGGCGTCGAGTTCGGCCAGGCCAGACGCGCCGATCCCGCGACAATCGCCGAGGTTCGCGCCTCGCTCGGAGTGCCGGCTGCCGGCGTGCTGATCGGCGGCATTTTTCGGTTCTCGGCGGAAAAGCGCCCCGTGCTGTGGATCGAAGCGGCAGGCCGGATCGCCGCCGCTTTGCCACTGGCCCGTTTCGTCCTGCATGGCCAGGGTGGGCTCGAGGCCGAGATGCGCGCCGCCGCGGCAGTTCACGGCCTCGCGGACCGGCTGATCTTCGCGGGCCTGACAACCAACGTGTTGCGCGCCGTCTCGGCGATGGATGTTCTGCTGCTGTGCTCGTTCAAGGAGGGAACGCCCAATGTCGTGCTTGAAGCGCAATGGGTCGGCACGCCGGTGGTGGCAACCGACGCAGGCGGCACACGCGAAGCCGTCGATGAGGGCCGCTCTGGCTTCATCGTCGATGAGCCGGACGCCGCGCGCATTGCCGATCAGGTGCTGGCGGTACTGTCCAGCCCCGACAGACTCAGCACCGCGCGCACGGCCGGTCCGGCCTTTGTCGAGGCCCGCTTCGGTATGCAGCGGATGATCAAAGAGACGCTCGCCGCCTACGGGCTTGGCGAGCACCCAACGGGCAAGTAACAATATGGCAGACGTTTTCACCGGAACAACCGGCGCGGGCCCAATGACCAGCCGACCGATCCGTCGCACATGCAACGTGGTATGGGTCAGCTTCTATCTGGCATTCATTGCCATGGCGTTGATGGTGCGGGGCCGTCTTCCCGCAGCGGTACTCTGGCGGTCGTTGTCCGGCATGCGTTGGTTCCGCTCCAGATTTCGCCAGCGACTGGACGATTTCAGCCCCGAGCAAGGCACCTGCTGGGTGGCAAATGTTGCAGGCGGCCCGATCTCGGACCGCGATGCCCGCTCCCGTCTGCAACTCTACGAAGACAAACGGCCAATCGGTCCACCCCATAGTCTGCATGACGACATCCGAACGCTTGGCGGAGGGCGGTTCTCCCACTGGGCCAACCATCTGTATTTCTCGACGTCGGATGGCTCCGATCCACGCAGCAACGGCCGCACCTACGAAGTCGTGGAGCAATGACCGTGGCTGCCTCACTGGATCAGGATTGCGCCAGCACATTGAAGGTCTGCCGCGCGCCGCTGAACAATCTGTTCGTCTGCCCGCAGACCGGGGCAGCCCTTACAGTACAGCGCGGCGCGCTGGTCAGTTCCGACGGACGCCGCTATCCCATCGTGCGTGAAATCCCCCGGTTCGTGACCGATGACAAGTATGTCGGGTCGTTCAGTTTCGAGTGGAACACTCACACCGACACGCAGCTCGATGCTTTCAACGGCAGCGCGTCGTCGGAGGCGATCTTTGCCGAAAAGACCGCACTGAGGCCTGTTGACGTCGCCGGCAAGCTCGTGCTCGACGCCGGCGTCGGTGCAGGTCGCTTCTCCGACGTATTGAGTCGCTGGGGCGCCAACGTCGTGGGCATCGATCTGTCCTATGCAGTCGAGGCCGCCCACGCGAACTTCCGCGACCGCGCGAACGTGATGATCGCGCAGGCGGATATCGGGAAGCTGCCGTTCGCCGATGGAACCTTCGACCTGATCGTCTCGATCGGCGTCCTGCATCATACACCGTCCACGGAGACCTATTTCAAGGCACTCGTGCCCAAGCTGAAACCAGGCGGGCGGATTGTCATCTGGGTTTATCCGAACGAGGGCGATTACAAGATCCGCAACTACTGGATCCCGTACACATCCCGCATTCCGGCGGAGGCGTTCTACGACTGGTGCCGCTGGTTCGTGCCCTGGGCCGCGCGGCGGCGCGAAAGCCTGCTGGTGCAGGTGATTCATCGTCTCTTCCCGTTCAGCAATCAGGGGCTGGGGATGGAGAACGACATTCTCGACACCTTCGACGGTTATTCGCCGTCGTTTCACGGGATTCATTCCAACGCTGAGGTGACAGGCTGGTTTGCCGACACCGGGCTGGCAGAGATCAAGGCGTTGCCGGTCCTGACATCGGTCACCGGTATCCGCCCGTCAAGCACGGGGCCAGCCGGAACGGCATCAACAGGATCAGGCTGAACGCGGTCGGGCATCTGTCCTCCCACCACAGATCGGAACAACACTATGTGCGGCATTGCCGGGATCATTCTCAAACAAGGACGCCGCCCGCCGGAACGCCTGCGTCAGATGGTTGGACGGATGGCCGGGACAATGGCTCACCGTGGGCCGGACGACCAGGGGATCTGGATCGATCCTCGCGGCATCTGCGCGTTGGCGCAGAACCGGCTTTCGATCATCGACCTGTCGAGCGCCGGACATCAGCCGATGATCTCGCCGGACGGGAACCATGTCCTGTCGTACAACGGGGAATTGTATAATTTTCTCGATCTACGCGCCGAGTTGACAGCATCGGGTATGCAGTTCTCGGGTCGGTCCGATTCAGAGGTGTTGCTTGGCGCGCTGCGGCAATACGGCAGCGATGTGCTGCCGCGGCTGGACGCGATGTTCGCGTTCGCCCTGTGGAACTGCGAGACGCGTGAATTGGTTCTGGCGCGGGACATGTTCGGTGAGAAACCGCTGTACTATGCCGAGACAAACGAATTTTTTGCCTTCGCGTCGGAGTTGCATGCGCTGACAACGCTGCCGGACTTCGACGCAGGAATCGATCAGGCCGCGATCGCGCACTATCTCTGCTATCAGTATATTTCCGCCCCCGCGACGATCTACCGATCGGTCCACAAATTGTCGCCCGGCTGCGCACTGACGCTCGATGCACGCGGCAATGCCCGTATCGATACCTGGTTCCAGTTTGCCACCGCACCCCATGACCATTCAGCCACGCCGCTGGATGCGCTGGCGGACGAGCTGGAAGACATCCTCTCGCGGACGGTGGCGCGTCGCCTGATCTCCGACGTGCCGCTCGGGGCGTTCCTCTCCGGCGGCGTGGACTCGACCGTCGTCGCCGCGATCGTGACGCGCAAACTCGGTCGCCCGCTCGATACGTTCTCGATCGGCTTCGACGGCCACGCCGACTCGGAACACCTACAGGCCCGCGAAACCGCTGCCCATCTCGGCACCCGCCACCACGACCGGATTCTGTCGCCGGACGTGCTCGAACTCGGTGACCGGATCGGCACCATGCTCGACGAACCGAATGGCGACAGCTCCTGCCTGCCGACCTACCTGTTGGCCGGCTTCGCCCGCGAACATGTAACCGTCGCCCTGTCCGGCGACGGCGGGGACGAAATGTTTGGCGGGTATGGCCGGTATTTTGCCACCGTCGCCGACAGCCTGCGCGGCGATGCGAACTGGTCCGCCGGCGCCAGCTACCTCTCCGATCGCATCCTGGTTTACCCGGAGCCCGTCCTCACCGAACTCCTGGGCGACATCCCGGCGCCGCTTGCCCACGAACTGGCCACGGAACGCGTCGCGCTGGACACCGACCGACGCCCCTTGATCAACCGCCTTCGCGCACTCGACGCGCGGCATTACCTGCCCGGCGCCGTGTTGGCCAAAGTTGACCGCATGAGCATGCAACACGCGCTGGAAGTGCGTGCGCCGCTGCTCGGTCGCGAGGTCGCGCAATTTGCCATGTCGCTTGCCGGCGACGCCTGCCATGTCGGTGGCAGTGGCCAGGGTAAGGAAGTCCTGAAACGAGTCGCGGCACGCTACGTGCCACGCGAGTGGCTGGATCGGCCGAAGCGCGGCTTCGGCCTGCCGATGGATGGCTGGGGCAAATCGGTGCTGCTGCCGATGACCCGCTCGCTTGTGCTGGCCCCGGACAGCCGCATCGCCGAATTCATCGACCGCACCGCCCTCGCGGGCTTTCTCGAACGCCAGGTCCGGTCCTTCAGCCCCTATCGCGTCTGGTCGCTGTTCATTCTCGAGAACTGGTTTCGCCATCATCCGGGAACCGCCACCGCGGCGCCGGCGGCGGTAACACTGCCACGCCTCGCGTTTCTGCCACGCTTGGCCCGCGCCGGCCGGTGGGTCGGTTCAGGGATCGGTCAACGCCTGGGCTATGCGCGATGATCCGGCCGGCAACGCCATTTTCCCCCGCACCGCGTGCCGGAATCGACGCCACGCAACGGCGCCCGGCGATTGCCGCGACACGAACCCGACCCGCGGCAGCGCTAAACAGCGACTTGCCTTCGCTGGTGCTGTTTATCCGCGCCTTGTCGGTAGGCGGCGCGGAGCGCCAGATCCAGATGCTCGCACAGGGCCTGGCGCGTCGGTGGCGCGTCACCCTGGTTACGCTTTACGACACCGACGATGGACGGCTGCCAAGCCTGGATGTCACCGTCATCTCGCTGCACAAGCAGGGACGTTACGATCTGCTGGGGCCTGTCCTGCGGCTGCATCGCCTGTTGCGCCGCCTCGATCCCGCCATCCTGTACGCGTTTCTGCCGGCCCAGACTGTCCTGGCGTCCCTCGTTCGCCTTGGACTTCCACGCTGCCGGCTTGTGTTTGGACTGCGGTCATCCCTGGACTATCGAAACTATGATCGTGCGAACCGGATCGTGCATGCGCTGGAGACCCGGTTGGCAGGCCAGGCGGATCTCGTCATCGCCAACTCGGACGCCGGACGTTGGGCCGCGCGAACCCGCGGCATCGCGGAACGGCGCATCCGTGTTGCCGGCAACCTGATCGACAGCGTGGAATTCCAACCCGATCGCGCGAGTGGCCAAGCCATGCGGGTGCGGTGGGGGATCAGCCCGAACCAGCAGGTGATCGGTGTGGTGGCGCGGCTCGACCCGATGAAGGGTCACACCGCGTTTCTGGCCGCCGCGGCGCTGCTGGCAGAACGCTGCCCGGCGGTGATGTGGGTGGTCGTGGGTGACGGGCCGCCAGCCATCCGCGACGCGCTCCACCATTACGCCGCGAGCTTCGATGGGTTGGCCCACCGGCTGGTCTGGGCCGGTGAACAACACGACATCCGCGCGGTGATGAACGCCTTCGACGTGGCAACTCTGCCGTCCACCGAAGGCGAGGGCTTCCCCAATGCCGTGGCGGAAGCGATGGCGTGTGGCGTGCCGGTCGTGGCCACCGACGTGGGCGACTGCGCACGGATCGTCGGCGACACCGGCACCATCGTCCCGCCGAATGATCCCGCCAGGCTCGCCGCAGCGTGGGAGGCGGTGCTCGCGCAGGATCTGGTTGCCCTGGGCCGCGCCGCCCGGCAACGGATCACGGCAGACTTCGATGCGGTGCAGGCGCTGGAGCGCCACCACAGCCTGCTGCTTGCGTTGCTTGACGAGACCGCCCGGCGCGAAGCCGCCTGAAGCCCGACGACTAAAGCCGCCACCGCTGCCGCCATGACTGAAACATGAGCACCGTCCACAAAGGAGACTGGCCATCCTCGATCCGATCCACATGTCGCTTCCAGCACGCGCGGATCGGCGCCGCCCGCAAGCCGGCCTGCTCAAGCGATGCCGTGGACAGCAGGCTCTCCGCCCAGTCGCGCAGAGGGCCACGCAACCAGGCACCCACCGGTGCGCCAAAGCCCATCTTCGGCCGTTCGATCAGAGTGCGTGGAACATGACGATACAGCACCTCTCGCAACAGCCATTTGCTGGTGCCGTGGCGGACCTTCTGGTCGAACGGCAGCCGCATCGCATGTTCGACCACGCGATGGTCGAGCAGCGGCACACGCGCTTCCAGTCCGACAGCCATGCTGGCGCGATCAAGCTTGGTCAGAATGTCGTCGGGCAAATACGTCAGCAGGTCGATGAGCTGCATGCGTTCCACCGGATCGGCGATCAGCCTCATTGCATGCCCGTCGCCGATTGGATCGGCTGGTATTGCGCTCCCGGGAACCAGTGCCGCCGGATCGAGCCATGGCCGGAGCATGCCGAAATAGAGCTGTTCCAGCCCCGGCTCACGCAGAGACTGGGCAAGCTTGGACGCCCGCGTGGCAACCCGGCGCGGACGCACCGCAGCGGGCATCAACGCCGTCACCCGGCCCCAGCCCTCACGCGTGGCGATCCGGGCCAACCGGTCGAGCACCTGGGCGCCGGCAACACGCAATGGTCCGGGAACCTGGCCGATCGCACGATGCAGCCTGGCCGCCCGATGATAGCGCGGATAGCCGGCGAACAACTCGTCCCCGCCGTCGCCGGACAGGACTACCTTCACGTGCGCACGCGCCAACCGCGAAACCAGCATGGTCGGGATCTGCGACACATCGGCAAACGGCTCATCGTAAGCGTCCGGCAATTGCGGCAGCAGGTCGCGCGCCGTGGCGCCGTCGACGCGGAACGTGCTGTGCGACGTCCGCAGATGCCGGGCGACCGCTTCGGCATGGCTGGTCTCGTCGAACGCCGGGACGTCGAAGCCCATGGCAAAGGTCTCGATCGGCCGCTCGCTCCGCGCCTGCATGAGAGCCGCCACCGTGGAACTGTCGATCCCGCCCGACAGAAAAGCCCCGACCGGAACATCGGCCACCATTTGCCTGCCGATCGAATCACTCAACAGGGCTTCCAGACGATCGGCCGCGCCGGCGTCGGAAAGCCGGTCGCGCGCCGCCGCCCCGGCAACGGCCTGCCTGCAGGCATCCCAGTAACGGTGCTCATGCAACGTGCCGTCGGCCTCGATGGATATCATGTGCCCCGGGCGGACCTGGCGCACCCCGCGGTAGATCGAGTGCGGCGCCGGGATGTAACCCAGGCCGAAGTAGCGCGCGAGCGTGTCGCGATCGATCGCCGCTTCGAAGGCGGGGTGCTCGCGCAGGCACTTCGGCTGCGATCCAATGAGCACCGTATGCCCGAAACGGCCGAAATACAGCGGCTTGATGCCGATCCGGTCGCGCACCAGGGTCAGACGGCGCAGCGAGCGGTCCCACAGCGCGAAGGCAAACATGCCGACCAGACGCTCGATCGTGGCATCGACCCCGAAGGCCGCACAGCTCTCCAGGATCAGTTCGGTGTCGGACGATCCACGCAATGGCCGGCCGCGCGCCTGCAGTTGCTCCTTCAGCGCATGATCGGTGGTGACCTCGCCATTGTACACGACGACAAAGCGATGGCAGGTGGAGATCATCGGCTGTTCGCCGGTCTGGCTGAGATCCTGGATCGCCAGCCGGCGGAACCCCAGTGCGACGCCGGCTTCGCCATCGACCCAGCAACCGTCCGAATCGGGACCGCGATGGGCCAGGGTCCGCGCCATGCGGCGCACAAGGTCAGCCAGTTGGTCAGCCGGAGTAGCGGCGGAAAGATCCAGGACTGCACTGAAGCCGCACACGCGTCGATGGCCCTTTCCCGCGGTCAGGTCTGCCGCTGCGTCCATGCGAGCCCAGCCGGTTCCGCCACAAGCAGCGGTTTGCCCGTGTCTGCCCTCCGCCCCGAAGAAAAGCCAGAGCGAAAACCGGGAATCGCCCGGGCGTCCGTACATCCAGAATGGAAACTCATGTCATGATCGATGCGGCGGACGATTATTCCGAGGCTCTCATGCGCACCGCCGCGTTGGATGCCCTTGCCGGCGGACATACCGTGGCCGAACTCGCGGCAATACACCTTGTGCCTCCTGCCCTGATCGAAGCGTGGCGCCAACGCGCGATGGATGCCGTCCTCGCAGCCTTCAGGAGCAGCATTCCTGGCGACCGCAGCGGTGTCCCGTTGGATGCGTCGGAGCCGGCTGTCCATCCGATTGTCTGGACCCAGGATCTGGTGGGACGGTTCTGGAATAACCTGGCGAAGACCGACCTGCTGGATCTGTCGTTCTCGAAACTGGCCGGTCACTTCATGCTGCAGGTCATCCGCCAGTATCTGCGCCAGGATGGACGCCATGTGGATTTTGGCTCCGGCGACGGGCATTTCGCCCGCCTGCTGGCGGCGCAGGGTTATTCCGCCGCGGTCTATGAGCCATCCAAGGAACGCATGGCGCGGTTTCGGCGCAACGCAAGGGCGGCCACGGGGCGAGCCGCCCCGGCCGATTTTCCCGCCGTTGCCGGGCCGGATGACCACGGCTTCGATACCGTGCTGATGCTCGAGGTGATCGAGCATATCATCGACACCGAGATGGACCGAGCAATGTCCCAGGTTGACCGCCTGCTCGGTTCGGATGGGATCCTGATCGTCTCCACGCCGAATGCCGAACCGCTGCAATACGGCATGTGCTGCGACCCGGTCAGCGGCCGGGTGTTTCATCGTTGGCAGCATGTGCGCAGCTTTACCCGCGACTCGCTGGTGGCGCTGTTTGAAAGATACGGTTTCGAACCGGTCGTGATCCATACGATCGAGTTCTCAGATCGCGTGTTCGCCGGCGCGGACGGTCTCAACGCGCGTGTCAACCTCGATAATCTGTTCAACACCAGGCGGCCGCTGCATGTGGGCGCCGGGACCGGACTGGTGCTGATCGCCCGCCGCAAGGGTTCATCGGCACTCACCGAATGGCAGGATGCGCCTGACGAATGGCTCAGGACGCCCATCGTCGTCGAGGCGACGACGTGTCTCGCGGTGGTCGGCTCGCCGCCGGCTCCCGGTACCGCGCCTGCCGACACACGGCTCGATATCGAGATCCCGCCCCAGGCGATCCATCATGCCGACGGACACGAGTGGTTCGTCACGCTGGACGGCCTCGATCTGATGTCGGCCGCCGCTTCTTCAGAACACACCGCACCGATCCAACTGTTCGAAGGACTCTTGCCGCTCGGCCCGGACCAATCCGAAGCGGCGACTATCCAGACAAGCGGGCGCGGCCGCTACCGGCGCAGCGGGTCGCGCATCTGGTTCTCATCGTCCGACAACACGCCCCCGACGACCAATGGCCGCCGTTACGTGCTGACCGTCCCGCGTCCACGCGTTCTGACCGAACCTCCGCCCACCATCCGACCCGCCTCACCCCGACTTGAAACGCCCATGCCGCCGTCGCCCAATGCGACTCCGGAAGCGCCGGGATAGCATGGTTACGCACCCCGAGGACCGCCTGGCTCACGACGAACCTAAGGCCCGCAAATGCGACGATTCAACGCACTCAAGCTGATCGCGGCATCGGCTTCCCTGATCATGACGGGCTTCATGCTCTATGCGGGATCGCAACTCCCCGCGGTCGCGGAACTGCGTCAGGTGACCGAAGTCACGCCCCGCGCCGGCCTGTCCTACTACGGCAAGATCGGCGATCCTGATCTGTCCGAACGCAACGCCCCGCTCCCAGGCCATCTGTATTTCGAGGCATCGCCGGCCAAGGGACTTTGCCGCGCCGTGGGTCCGGCACTCGGCAGGGTTCTGTGCCCCTCGACCTGGCATGAAATCGGCACCCCGCACGCGGTGCATGACGACATCGCAGCGCGCGGCGGCGGTCGCTTTTCGATCTGGGACGGCATGCTGATCTTCTCGACCAGGGACGGTGCCGACCCCAACGGGCCCGGCCGCTACTGGCTGCTGGTGGAAAACCCGGTAGCCGCCCTGAGGCTGGCCCTGCTTTTTGCCGTTCCCGGCATTGTCAGTCTGTGGCTGCTGCGCCGCCTCGCCTGGCGGTCCATCAGGACAACGCCGACCGTCGTGCTCGCGGCCTTACGCCGCACACCGCAACGCGCCCGGCGCGCCGCAGGGGGTGTTATCCTGTTTCTGGCATTCTCCCTCTGGTTCATCGGCCCGCAATTCGCGCCGTTCGGCGTTTTCCGCGCCGTGACGGAGATCACCCTGCGAACCGGCCTGTCGTTCTCCGCACCGCTGGGCAGCCGCGCCGTCACCGACCGCGACCCCGATATCCGCACCCATCTTTACCTCGAAACCTCGCCACCCGGCGCGATCTGCGCAAGGCTTGGTCCCGCCCTGGGCGAGGCGTTCGCCATGCCGGTCTGCGGCGAACACTGGCAGGATTTCGGGCGGCCGCGGGCCGAACACGCCGATATTGCCGCTCTGGGCGCCGGACGCTTCTCGGTATGGGACGGCACATTGATCTTCTCGACACCGGACAAGTCCGATCCCCGCGTGACCGGGCGCTACTGGCTGTTCGTCGAGCACCCGGCGGCATGGGGCGCCGTCACCGCCGCGGCGGCATTGCTCGGGGCCGCATTGGTGCTCTACCGGCGCATCAGCCGTCAGGGACTGCTTAAGGCGTTGGCGGCGAGCCTGGCCATCGTGGCACTTCTCATCATCGTTCGCCAGGATCCGCTCAGCCAGCCGCTCGCCCTTTCAGGACTGGCACTGGTCGCCATGGCTCTGCTGCGCCTGGCACCGTCACGCATTTCCGGCTGGTTCCTGGCACTGCCGCTGATCGGTCTCGTCGGCGGCAGTTGGGCACTGGACTCGATGCTGCAGTCCGCTGAATGGATCAGAAACGTGCCGGTCGAAAAAGGCCTCCACCAGATGCTTCAGCAGGAGCGGGAGGACAAATTCGCCTCCCTGATGATCATGGGCTCCAGCTATGCCGACAACGCGATCGATATGCCGGTGTTGAAGCAGAGCCTGCTCGACAATGGCCACCAAAGGCAACCGATCGGCTTCGCCGATGGCGGCATCTCGCCCATCGAGCGGACGCACTATCTCAATGAGTATCTGAAACGGACCAGCCATCCGCCGCGTGAGGCGCTGCTCGAAGTCTCGTTGTACTACGATCTGTTCCCGGGCCCGATGTATTACTTTGAAACAGCGTCGTTCAGTCAGAACGCCATCAACACCATGGACTCCGTCACCACCTTCTGGGCGCTGAAATGGGAACTGTCCGAGGACCGCCGCGGCCTGTTGCGTCAGGTGGCCGGCGTGAAGAACATCCTCGCGCATTTCCTGCTGAACGCGGTCAACGCCGGCCTCATTCCGAACGGCGTCCGGGTCGAGCCGGGATTTCCCGCCTGGCTTACTCCGATATGTGCCCCGACCGGCATGGTCACGGCCGAAAATGTCAGCAAGGCCGTTGACGTCACCCTGGCGGCGGGTCGTGGGTCGCCGCTTTGGGGCGCCCTGTGGGACGGCGAGCGCAACGATTTTGCCAAGCGCGCGGACGCCATTTCGGCGAATTGGGGATATCCCGCGCGCATGGCCATCCAACACGGTCTGCAGCAGGCGCCCGATGCCGACTGGCACCCCAGTCCCTGGCTGGATGCGCTGCTGGATTACCAGATCCAGCGCCTCAGGGACGCGGGAACCAGGCGACTGGCCTTTTTCACAACCCCGACGCTGCTCGCGCCACAGAGCCGCTACACGTTGAATTTCTGCCAGGACCGTACGGATCTTCCTTGCCTCCGGGTCGAGACCTCCGACCTGCCCGACCAGTTGCGACACCCCCAGGCATGGGTCGATTTTGGCCATGTCTGCGACACTGTTCGCAAGCCCTACAGCCAATGGCTGGCACAGGCCGTCTGGCCGATTCTGAGCGACACGCCATGACCGGCCGCATCGCCAGGCACCGGATGCGAATTCCTGGTCGTCCCGTGCGGTCGGGTTCAGGCCGGACCGCCGCGCGATGAATTTCATCTCCATCGACTTCATCGTCTTCGTGGGACTGGTTCACGTCGTCCACTGGCGCCTGCGGGAAAACCGCTCCCGCAAGCGTTGGCTTACCGCCGCCAGCTATGCCTTCTACGCCTTGTGGGACTGGCGGTTTTGCGGACTGATGCTGCTGGTCACCGCCAATGCCTGGTGGACGGGGCGAACCCTGCCGGTCCTGGGAACAGCGCAGCGCCGGCGTCTTCTCGCCGCCAGCATCGCACTCGACCTCGCGGTTCTGGGCTTTTTCAAGTATTTCAATTTCTTCACCGTAAACCTCACGTCCGTGGCCGGACTGTTCGGTGAGCGGATGGATTTGTCGCTCGCCATCATCCTGCCGATCGGCATCAGCTTCTATACGTTTCACGCCATCAGCTATGTGGTTGACGTGCAGCGGGGCAAGGTCGCGCCGGTGCCGGATTTCAGCGACGTGGCACTCTATATTTCATTCTTTCCCCAGTTGATCGCCGGCCCGATCGTCCGCGCGTCGTTTTTTATGCCGCAGATGGCCGTGACGCGACGGTTTCATTTCTATCAGCAGATCCACGGCATCCAGCTTTTCATTCGCGGCGTGCTCTACAAAGCGGTCATCGCGGATCTGCTGGCACGGGTCGCCGACCCGGTTTTCAACCAGCCCTCGAACTACGACGCGAAGGCGCTGATCACCGCAACTGTGGCCTTCTACGCCCAGATCTACTTCGATTTCGCCGGATATACCCTGCTCGCGATCGGCACGGCGCGGCTGTTCGGCTATCGCCTGCCAAGAAATTTCAACTTCCCCTATGCCGCCGCCTCACTCACCGATTTCTGGCGCCGCTGGCACATGTCGCTGTCCTTCTGGATCCGCGACTACATCTACATCCCGCTCGGCGGCAATCACGGATCGAGCCTGGCCCAATACCGCAATGCCATGATCGCGATGATCCTGGGGGGACTTTGGCATGGCGCCGAATGGACGTTCGTCCTGTGGGGCACACTGCACGGCTGTGGCCTCTGCATCCATCGCCTGTGGCGAGGCATACGTCCGCGGCTTGGCAATCCCGGGTTCTTCCGCGGAGCAGTCTGGACCGCGGTCGCCCTGATGCTCACCCAGGCGTGGATCATGATGGCCTGGATCCTGTTTCGCTGCGGCCACCTGTCTGATGCCGCCTTGTTCCTCGACGCGTGGGCCGGCGCCCCCGTTCCCGGCAAGACCATGGTCGCACCGTCGGCCGGGGTCGCGCTGCTGCTCGTCGCCCTCGACGCCCTCATCGGCAGCGTGCGACCAGCCCCGAGACCGTCCCCCGGCCGAACCGGCACCGTCCTCTGGTTGGGCGCAGGAGCCCTGATCGCCGTGATCCTGGCGCTGATGCCGATGGAACAGCGGCCGTTCATCTATTTTCAGTTCTGATACGGAATGGATTGGTTCGATGACGATGCAATCTCACCGCACGGTTGCCCAGCCAGCCGACCCCTTCGCGAAAATGCTCGCGCCGATCATCATCATCGGTGCCGGCCGTTCCGGCACGTCGCTGCTCGATCAGGTGCTCAACGCGCATCCCGACATCACGATGTTCGGGGAATTCAACTTTACGATCGCGACTCTCTGGCGCCAGTTCTGGGACAGCCAGGCTGCCTCCGCCGAACGCGACCGGCGCGCCGCTACCCATATCGCCGCATCCGGGATCGCGCTGACCGACGCCGAAATCGTCGCGTCGGTGTTCAGATTCGTGCGTGAGAATGAGCGTGGCCGCACCGCCCAGATCATCCGCGATGCCGTCAACGCGCTCTATGAAATCGACCGGCGGCCAAAACCACGCTGGGGTTTCAAAGAGATCTGGATGCCAACGACTGACGCGAACGCATGGGACACTTACGATTGGGTGTTTCCCGGCGCGCAGTATGTTCACATCGTGCGGCATCCGTACGAGTTTGCCCGCTCCGTCGCCGATTGGCACCGCCAGGCCTTCACGATCGGGCATCTGTCCGAGAGCCTGCCGAAATGGATCGACTACCACGCCGCCAACGTGCTGCGCGCCAGCACCGGCCGCTACCATGCGATCCGGTATGAGGATCTGATCGCCAACCCCGAAGCCACCTTGGCGCCGGTGCTGCAACGGATCGGCCTCGCATGGCACGCCGATTGCGCCGAACCGTTCGCTCGGGCGATCAAGCCGTCGGGCCTCGACTCCCCGCTGCCTCCCGGCGGCGGCGATCTCATGGACCGCATCCCCGGCCTGTCCGAAACGATGGCCGGCCTGGGATACACCCGCCCTGCACCCCCGCCATCCCGCACCGAAGCCACGCCGGTTGCGGCGGTGACGAGGCTGACGGACCGCAGTTGGCTGTTGGCGCCGCCCTACCTGAACGATGGCGGGTTGGCCTGGATGAGCAAGCTCTACACCTGCGACGAACTGTCCGCGGTGAAAGATCAGGCCGACGATCTCGACTCCCCCATGCGGTCCCGCCTCGCCTTGTTCG
>Ga0302320_10013648_pt1 | contig 16945 bp, 16 predicted proteins | sample Bog_T0_3_FD_202130 | JGI IMG/M metagenome (GOLD analysis project Ga0302320, IMG submission 202130) | Peat permafrost microbial communities from Stordalen Mire near Abisko, Sweden - Bog_T0_3 | ecosystem: Environmental > Terrestrial > Soil > Wetlands > Peat | place: Sweden: Abisko, Stordalen Mire... | reverse complement strand
TGGCCGCTCCTCAACCCAGCTTCTTCTGGGTCGCCAGCCGCGCCGCCACCAGCAGGCAGGCCGCGTAGATGGCCAGCACGCCGGCGTCCTTGAGCACCAGCGGCCACACGTCCCCGGCCAGGAAGAGGGTCTTGAGCAGCTCGATGTAGTAGGTGGCGGGCAGGAGGTTGCCCACGTAGCGGATCACCGCGGGCACGCTGCGCAGGTCGAACATGAAGCCCGAGAGCATCATGGCCGGCATGAAGCTGGTCACCAGGGCCAGCTGGCTGGCCAGGAACTGGTTCTTGGTGAGGGACGAGATCAGCAGGCCCAGGCCGAGGGAGACCAGCAGGTAGAGCATCGAGGCGGCGATGATGAGGACCAGCGAGCCGCGCATGGGTACATGGAACAGGAAGCGGGCCGCCAGCAGGCACATGGTCAGCCCGGTCAGGCCCACGCAGAAGTAGGGGATGAGCTTGCCCAGCAGGATCTCGGCCGGACGCACCGGGGTGACGAACAGGGCCTCCAGGGTGCCGCGCTCCCACTCCCGGGCCACCACCATGGCGGTGAGGAAGGCGCCCACCAGGGTCATGATCAGCACGATGAGGCCGGGCACCAGGAAATAGGAGCTGTCGCCGGCGGCATTGAACCACATCTGGGGCTCCACGGTCACCTGGCCCGCGCCGCCGCCCCGGCCGGCGCGGTCGGCCTGGCGCATGCCGGACTGCGCCAGGGCGCCCTGCACGTAGGCCAGGACGATGCGGGCCCGGTTGGCGTCCCCGCCGTGCACCAGGAGCTGCACGTGGGCGTCGCCCGCCGCCAGCTGGCTGGAGAAGTCGCTGCGCAGGCGCAGGATGCCGTCCACCTTGTGGGCCCGCATGAGGGCCTGGGCCTCGTGCATGGAGGAGAGCATCACCGGGGCGATGTAGGTGGATTCCTGCAGCCCGGAGACGGCCTCCATCGCCTGGGGGGAGTTGTCCTCCAGGACCACGGCCACCGGGGTGTTCTTGACGTCCAGGGACAGGCCGTAGCCGAACAGCAGGATGAGGACGATGGGCAGGCCGATGCCGATGCCGAGGTTGCTGCGGTCGCGCACCATCTGCCGGAACTCCTTCCGGGTGAGCGCCAGCAGGCGGAGCCAGAAGCCGGTGGCGGGCGGGCTCATGCGGGCACCTGGCCCTTGCGGCCCTGCTCCACGATGGCGATGAACGCGGCGTCCATGTTCATGGGGTGCTCCGGGCTGGCGCCGGCGCGCACGCGCACTTCCTGGGGCGTGCCCAGGGCCAGCAGGCTGCCGGCGTCCTGGATCAGGATCCGGTCGCAGTATTCGGCCTCTTCCATGAAGTGGGTGGTGACGATCACGGTGGTGCCCGCCGCCGCCAGGGCGGTGATCCGGCGCCAGAACTGGCGCCGGGCGATGGGGTCGGCCCCGCTGGTGGGCTCATCCAGGAACAGGATCTCCGGCTCGTGCAGCATGGCCGCCGCCATGGCCAGCCGCTGCTTGAAACCGCCCGGCAGCTCCCCGCTGGGCAGGGCGGCGTGGGCGCCCAGGTCGAACTGGCCGGTGACGGCGGTGATGCGCTGGGCCAGTTGCGGGCCGTGCAGGCCGTAGGCGCCGCCGAAGAAAGCCAGGTTGTCGGCCACCGAGATGTTGCCGTAGAGCGCGAATTTCTGGGACACGTAGCCCACCTTGCGGCGCGCTTCGGCCTTGGCGACGCGCAGGTCCACGCCGGCCACCCGCAGGAAGCCGCTGGTGGCCGGAAGCAGCCCGCACAGGATGCGGAAGGTGGTGGTCTTGCCCGCGCCGTTGGGCCCCAGCAGGCCGAACACCTCGCCCCGCTGCACCGAGAAGGAGGTGCTGTTCACCGCCGTGAAGTCGCCGAACTTGCGCACGAGGTTCTTCACCTCGATGACCGTCCCGGGGGCGCCCGGGGCCTTCGGGGCCACAATGAGGGCGGCCTCGCCGGATCGAGAATCCGGCTGGATGGCCCGCAGCAGGACCATGAAGCCGTCTTCCAGCCGCGCCTCGGCGGGCCTGGCGCTGGCGCCTGCGAGCAGGGCGGCCGGGGCCGGCCCGTTGCGGATGAAACGCACTTCCCCGCCCTGGGGCACCGCGTCCACCGTGTCCGGATCGTCGTGCAGCCGCGCCTGCAGCACCCGGGCGATCTCCCCCGGGGGGGGCGTGGCGATGAAGACCAGGCCCTTGGCGTGCTCGCGGATCTCCGCCGGGGTTCCCTCGGCCAGCACCTTGCCCTGGTGCAGGATGAACACCCGGGCGCAGCGCTCGGCCTCGTCCAGGTAGGACGTGCTCACCAGCACCGTGAGGTGCTCGTCCGCGACGAGCTGGTCCAGGATCACCCACAACTCCTGCCGCGACACCGGATCGACCCCGACCGTGGGCTCGTCCAGCAGGAGCAGCTCCGGGGAGCCCACCAGGGTGCAGGCCAGACCCAGCTTCTGCTTCATGCCGCCGGAGAGCTGGCCCACCAGGCGGGAGGTGAACGGCCCCAGGTCGGTCATGGCCAGGAGCCGGGCATAGCGCTCGCGCCGGTCGGCCCTGGCGACCCCGTGCATGTCCGCGTACAGGTCCAGGTTCTCCTGCACCGACAGGTCCTCGTACAGGCCGAACCGCTGGGGCATGTAGCTGATGCGGTCCTGGATCGCCTGGGCCTGCCGGGGGGCGGAGAGGCCCAGCACGGTGAGTTCGCCGGCATCCGCGTCCAGCAGGCCCGCGGCCAGGCGCAGCAGGGTGGTCTTGCCCGCGCCGTCCGGCCCCACCAGCGCGCTCAGCTCGCCCGGGCGGATGGCCAGGGACACATCCGTCAGCGCGTTCACGGTCTTGCCGGTCTTCTTCACCACGAAACGTTTGTGGATGCCCTTGGCCCACAGCGCCGGTTCCTGGGTCATGGCGCGCCGTCCGCCAGGCGCACGGTGGCGGGCATGCCCAGGCGCAGCCGGTCCTCGGGGTCGTCCACCAGCACCCGGATCTCGTAGACGAGGCTGGTGCGCAGTTCCTGGGTCTGGACGGTCTTGGGCGTGAATTCCGCCACCGAGGAGATGTAGCCCACCCGGCCGGCGATGGCCTGGTTGGGTTGGCTGTCGGTGGTCACCCGGGCCGCGGCGCCCAGTTTGATCTGCCCCAGGTCCGGTTCGCTGACGTAGGCGCGCACCCACTTCGGGCTGAGCACTGCCAGCGCCAGGGCCGGATGCATGGGGTCGGCCATGTCGCCCGGCTCCAGCAGCCGGCTGCGCACCACGGCCGTGACCGGCGCCAGGAGCCGGCAATCTTCCAGGTAGTGGCCGAGCAGGTCCACCTGCGCGCGGGCCGCCTCGGCCTGGGCCCGGGACTCGCCGATCTCTTCCATGCGCGGCCCGGCCAAGGCCAGGTCGAGGGCCTTGCCGACATTGTCGAGCTTGGCCCGGGTCACCTGCGCCAGCGCCCGGGCGCTGTCCACATCCTGCTGGCTCACGGCCTGGCCTCCGGTGCCGCCGTTGGCCGACTCCACCCGCGCCAGCCGCTGGAGGGCGTTGTCGGCATCGGCCTTGGCCGAGGCGACATTGGCCCGGTCCTGGGCGATCTCCTCCGGCCGGGTGCCGTTGGTGAGCCGCAGCAGGACCATCTGGCTGGCCCGCCACTGGGCCTCGGCCTGGGCCAGCTCCAGCGCGACGGTGCGCACATCCAGCGTGCCCAGCACCTGTCCTTCCTGGACCTGGTCTCCCTCCTGGGCGCTCAGGGTGGCGATCCGCCCGGTGCCGTTGAAGGCGAGGGAAATCTGACGCACATCGACGTTGCCGTAGAACACCAGGGCCTGCTTCCCGGCCGGTGGGCGCAGGGCGACCCAGGCGGCCGCCGCGAAGGCCAGGACGAGCAACAGGACCAGTGCGAGGAGGACCGGCTTCTTCATGGCCGACCCTTCGCATGATCCATGCCACTCCCGCCCGGCGCCGGACCGGACCGGCGCCCCTGGCTCCAGCCAGCGCCCCGCCCCGCCCGATGGGCGCCGGGCTCAATCAAATTGCTGCGGAATCTCCTTCATTACGATGGAACCCAGCAGCCCCCGAGATCGGCCAGGAGCGCCTGCCGGGTGGCGTCGTCCAGGACCGCTTCAGCGCACAGGTCCGGCAGGTCCGAGCAGAGCGCGCACGGGACGCGGCTGCCCACCCGGAACTTGAGGAACTGCACCGAGGAGAGCTTGTCCTCGCTCATCTGCCCCGGATCGAAGCCGGCCTTGATCCGCGTGCCGTCGGTGCAAACCAGGTAGATGTGGTCCGGCAGATCGCGCCAGCGGCGCAGCAGCTCCGCCCGCTCCTGCTCGTCGGGAATCTCGATGAGCAGGGTGCAGCCCAGCTCCCCCTCGCCCCCGAGCACTTCGTTGTATGTGTCCAGCTCGTGCCGGATGTCCGCTTCCCGCACCATCTGCTCCACCCGCACCATCTCCAGCACCTGGTAGCGGATGGTCTCCCGGTTCTCGAACAGGAAGGTGAGGTGCTCGCCCAGGTGCACCCGGCGCAGGGCCTTGGCGGCCATGGCCGAGGCGCGGATACCCTCGCGCTGCTCGTAGTAGGTCATGAAGTCCAGGATGTCTTTGCGTTCCAGGGGTTCCATGTTCAGCCTTCGTGGGGGCCCTCGTGAGGGATTGGAGTGGGAAATCCGTCCGAGCGGTAGGCCCGGGCCAGGATGGTCATGGGGTGCAGGGCCTTGTGGCCGGCGTGCTGCTCAAACTGCAGGGCCGCCAGCGGGCATTCGGTGGCCCACACCTGGGCGTCCTCCACCGCCGCCATGCCCTGGAAGGCCTTGGCGCCGATGCGCCTGGCGTCCTCGTAGCTTTCCGATTTCAGGGCGTAGGTGCCGTCGTGGCCGCAGCATTCCAGCACCGACTGGATGGTGACCCCGGGGATCTTGCGCAGCAGATCGCGGCCCTTGAAGCCCACCGACTGGGTGCGCAGGTGGCAGGGGGCGTGATACGCCACCGGGCCGGGGCTGGACAGGAAGTTCCAGTTGGCCCGGGCCTCGTTGCGGATGGACCAGAGGAACTCGCCCGGGTCCCGCACCGCCGCCGCCAGGCGCCTGGCCCGCTCCCGGTCGGCGCCGTCCAGCAGCTCGGGATACTCCCGCCGCAGCATCATGGAGCAGGTGGGGTTGATCACCAGGACCTTGGACCCGGACTCCACGTGCGGCATGAGCGCGTCCAGGTTGGCCTTGGCCTGCTTGCGCAGGCTGTCCAGATCGCCGTGCTCCCAGGCCGGCATGCCGCAGCACTGCAGCCCGCGCACGCAGCCGGCTCGGCAGCCGTTCTTCCAGAGCACCTCAAGGGTGTCCTTGCCGATCTGGGGGTCGTTGTTCTGCACGAAGCAGGTCTGGAACAGCACCGCCTCCATACCCGGCTGATCGGCCATGTAGCCGCTCTTGTCAGCCCAGGTCTCGAAGGTGGTGCTGGCGAACGCCGGCAGGTGCGCCTGGGGGTGCACCCCCAGCAGCTTGTCCATGAACCAGCGATGCAACGTTACCCGGTTCAGGGTGTTGGCCAAGCCGAAGCTGGCCCGGGCCATGCGCCCGGCCAGGTCCGGGTCGCCCAGGACCCTGTCGCGCAGGCTGCCGCCCTCGCGCTTGCGGCGCACCGCCTGGTGGCGGTGCACCAGCTTGGGGAAATCCAGGGCGAAGGCATGGCCCTCCCGGGGGGTGTAGGGGCACTGCACTTCGCACAGCTTGCACTGGAAACAGGCGTCCAGCACCCCGTCGCGCTCCTCCCGGGACAGGGCGCGCACATCGCCGTGGTGCTGGTCGTCCAGCAGCGCGAACAGGCCGGGAAACGCGTCGCAGTACTTGAAGCACATGCGGCAGCCATGGCAGATCTCGAAGACCCGTTCCACCTCGTCCTGGAGCAGCGCCTCGTCCCAGTAGCGGGGATCGGCGGGGTCGTAGACGGTGGCCGGCCCCGCGAGGTAGCTGATCCGGTGGCCCGGAGTGGTGGGCGCGCGCCCGGGATCGCCGGGGGGAACGTCGTGCTCGGCCATGGCTGCCCTCTCCACTCAGCCGATGCTGTCCAGCATCTTCTGGAAGCGGCCGGCGTGGCTCTTCTCGGCCTTGGCCAGGGTCTCGAACCAGTCGGCGATTTCGCCGAAGCCCTCCTCCCGGGCGTTCTTGGCCATGCCGGGGTACATGTCGGTGTACTCGTGGGTCTCGCCGGCGATGGCGGCCTTGAGGTTGAGGGCGGTGTCGCCGATGGGCAGGCCGGTGGCGGGATCACCGACGCCCTTCAGGTAGTCCAGGTGGCCGTGGGCGTGGCCGGTCTCGCCGTCCGCGGTCTCCTTGAAGTTGCCAGCCACTTCGGGGTAGCCCTCGATGTCGGCCACCTTGGCGAAGTACAGGTAGCGGCGGTTGGCCTGGGATTCGCCGGCGAAGGCGTCCTTCAGGTTCTGGTGGGTCTTGGTTCCTTTAAGGTTTGGCATAAGGCGCTCCTCAGAAGCAAGGACATCATAATATTCCTAATGACAAGCCGTTGATACTTCTTCTTGATCAGGTTGATAGGATAACCCTATCGAAGTGGTGCTCTATCCCTTGATTTCCCTATGACAGCTGCCATCATCATGGGCCATGCCCCGCCCTTCGGACCTCACCTTCCGCCAACTGGAGTACCTGGTCGCCCTGGCCGACACCCTGGGCTTCCACCGGGCGGCGGAGCGGGCCCATGTGTCCCAGCCCGCGCTGAGCGCCCAGATCCAGCAGGCGGAGGCGGTGCTGGGAGTCCGGCTGTTCGAGCGCAACCAGCGCCGGGTGCTGCTGACCCCCGCCGGCGAGCTCGTGGTGGCCCGGGCCCGACGGGTGCTGCGGGAGGCGGAGGACCTGCTGGCCGCCGCCCGGCTGCTTTCCGACCCGTTCCGCGGCAACTGGCGCCTGGGCCTCATCCCCACCGTGGCCCCGTACCTGCTGCCGGAGATCCTGCCCGGGGTCCACCGGGCCCACCCCGACCTGCGGCTGCTGCTGCGGGAAGAGCGCACCCCGGTGCTGGTGCGGGAACTGCTGGCCGGGGGGCTGGAGGCGGCGATCCTGGCCGAGGTGCCCGACCTGGGCACGCTGTCGCGGGCGCCCCTGGCCGAGGACCCCTTCCTGCTGGCGGCGCCCCTGGGCCACCCGCTGGCGCGCAAGCGCAGGATCGCCCTGCGGGACCTGGAGCAGGCCCCGCTGCTGCTGCTGGAGGACGGCCACTGCCTGCGCGGCCAGGCCCTGGCAATCTGCGCCAAGGCCGGCGCGCGGGAGGCGGATTTCCGGGCATCCAGCCTGCCCACGCTGATGCAGATGGTGGCCGCGGGCATGGGCCTGACCCTGCTGCCCGCCCTGTGCGCGCCCATGGAGCGGACCCGGGCCAGCCTGGTGCTGCGTCCCTTCGCCCCGCCCGTGCCCGGACGGCAGCTGGTCCTGGCCTGGCGCGGCGGCTCGCCCCTGGCCGGGGCGCTGGCGACCTTCGCCGGGGAGCTGCGGGCCGCCTGGCCCGGGGCTATTTCACTGTAAGGTTCCGGGCCTCCAGCAGGATCCCCTGGGCCACCTCCATGGTCGTGACCGCCTTGGCGTAGTGGATCTGGGCCTTGAGCTCGGCGCTGCGGGCCTCCTCCAGGCTGGTCATGACCTGCAGCACGGTGAAGCTGGTGGACAGGCCGTGCTCGAGTTTCGTCCGCTCCCCCTCCAGGCTCTTTTCCTGGAAATGGCGGGTCTTGGCGGAGGCCTGCACCCCCTTCTCGGCGGCTTCCACATCCCGCAGCGCCTTGCGCACCTCCAGGGCGACGCTCAGTTCCTGGTCCCGCAGCCGCAGCTCCTGGGCGCTGAGATGGGCCCGGGCGGCGGCGTGCCGGCCCCTGGCCTCGCGGTTCTGGAGGGGCAGAGCGAAGGACAGGCCCAAGGTGTAGCCGGGGTTCCGGAAGCCGGCCAGGTCGCCGTTCACTGGTCCCGGGCTGCCGTAGTTGTTGCTGGCGCCGTCGTACTGCACGAAGGCGTCCAGCTTGGGCCGGACCCGGTCGGCCGCCGCCCGCTCCCGCACCTGGGCCGTCTCCCGGCCGATCCTGGCGGACTGCAGTTCCAGCCGGCAGCGCAGGGCCCGCTGGACAGCGGCGGCCTCGTCCGGGCGCTGGCGGCCCAGGACGGGATCGTCGGTGGGCTCCAGCGCCGCCGGGTGTCCGGCTTCGGGGTAGAGGGCCCGCAGCAGGATGTCCCTGGCGTTCTGCGCCTGGGCCTCGGCGGCGATGATGTCCTGCTCGGCCCTGGCCACCTGGGATTCCGCCGAGATGACCTCGATGGCGGCCATGGCGCCCAGGCGCACCCGGAGGGTGTTCTCCTGGAGGTGCTTCTGGGCCAGTTCCAGGGCCAGGCGCTTGTTGGCCAGGTTCCGGTTGGCGCAGACCAGGTCCCAGTACTGGGTCTCGGTGTCCGCCACCAGTCTGATGATGGCGAGGCGGAACGTGTGGTCGGCCGCTTCCGCCTGCATGCGCGCCACCACCAGGTTGGCGGTGGTGGGGACCTTGCCGAAGCCCCGCAGCAGGCTCTGGGTATAGGTGGCGCTCAGGGTGCCGCCGTACGGGTTCGGGGTGGCGAAGGCGTAGGGCGGCACCGGGTTGCCGTTGTAGTCTGGGCCGCCGGGCGAGGTGGTGCGGGCATGGTTGTAGCCGGGGGCGTACTTGAAGGCGAAGGTGCCGCCCCAGGGGAACAGCCGGTTCAGGCTGCCGGTGAAGGTGCGGATGCTGGTGACCGTGGTCTGCGGCAGTTCGGGCCCCAGGGTCTGGGCCTGGGGGGCGAAGGACTGCAGCCGGCCGGCCTGGGCGTCGGCGCCCAGGGTCCAGTCGAAGGCGCCCTCCTGGCTTCGAGCCTCGGCCCGGACCTCCTCCCGGTCCTGCCGGGCGATGGTCACCTGGAGGTTGTTCTGGAGGGCGGTCTGGATGGCTTCACTGAGACTGAACTCACCGGCCGCGAGCCCGGCGGAAACCAGGAGAACGAAGGCCAGACCTCTGCTTGCTCTTTTCAAGACATCCCCACCTTTTCAGTTCATGAGGAATGCCCGGATCTCAATGGAGGTTTCATCTCCCTCCCCTTTTTTCTGCTGGGTCAGCCGCTCTCCTGCCCAAGGTGTTGCAACGCTGGAATGCAGCAGCATACCCCTGGACAGCCGCTTTGGCCTGTTGGTAAGGTACGGAATCCAAACCCAGTCATACCATTCCCGGCTTCTTCGTGGTCACGGTGCTCTATTTCTGGGTCGGCAACGCGGCGGGGACGGTGAAGGGCGGCTGGCTGGTGCGCGACGCCAGCTTCGCGGTGGGTGCCTCCATGGTCGCCAACCTGGTGCTGGCCCCCCTGACCCCTTCCAACACCGCGCGCATGGCCGCGATGCTGCCCATCATCCAGGGCATCGGCCAGGCCTACAAGATCGAGCCGGGCAAGAGCAACTTCGGCCGCGCCCTGGGCCTGTCCGAGACCTTCGCCGGCAACATCACCGGCTCGGCCTTCCTCACCGGCACCATCCCCAACCCCATCGCCATCGGCATGATCCTCACCGCCGTGGGCGTTTCAAGCAAGCTCACCTGGGGCTTCTGGGCGCTGGCGGCCCTGCCCACCAACCTGCTCATCCTGCTGTTCACCGGGTGGCTGTGCCTGAGGATGTTCCCCCCCGAGATGAAGGAGATCCCCGGCGGCATGGGCTACATCAACGGAGAACTGGCGGCCATGGGCCCCATGACCGGGCAGGAGAAGAAGGCGATCTTCTGGTTTCTGGTGGCCCTGACCCTCTGGTCCACCGACTTCTACCACGGCTTCAACTCCACCATGGTGGCGTTCGGGGCGTCGATGATGATCTTCGCCCCGAAGATCGGCGTGCTGGAATGGAAGCAGACCGAGAAGCTGATCCCCTGGGAGCTGTTCATCTATTTCGGCGGCGTGATCACCCTCTCGGACGTGCTGACCAAGACCAGGGCGTTCGAGTGGATCATCCGGGCCGCCCTCAACGGCCTGGGGGTGCAGACCCTGCCGATGCTCCCGCTGCTGATCCTGCTCATGGGCTTCACCATCTTCTCCCACGCCATCTGGTCCACCACCACCGCCATGGCCGGGGTGATGATCCCCATCTACATCGGCATCGCCCAGGCGCTCCATTTCGACCTCACCGGCTTCTGCCTGCCCATGGCCATCCTGATGGCCTACGCCCTCTTTTTCCCGTTCAACACCATGGGCAACATCATCATCTACGGCGGCGGCTAGTATACGGTGGAGAACCAGATCAAGTCCTCGGTGCTGCTGGGGCTCGCCTCCTGGATCCTGTGGGCCGTGACCGCGCTCACATGGTGGCGGTTCATTGGGCTGGTCTGATTCCTGGTCCCAAAATCAAGTACACTTCTCAAGGTGTCACCAACCCGCCTTCCCTCCGCCAGCCTCGTGCTGGCCTTTGTTCTTGTCTTGTGCACCCTCGGCGCCTTCGGAAGCGCCCCGCAGGCGCAGGTCCCGAGGGCGTCCATCCGGGTGGTGCTGGACGATGTCTACCCGCCCTACACCTTCCGGGCGCCCGATGGGAGGCTCCAGGGCATCCTGGTGGACCAGTGGGCGCTCTGGGAGAAGAAGACCGGCATCAAAGTCCGGCTCGACGGCATGGACTGGGACCAGGCCCAGCAGCGCATGGCTGCGGGCGAGTATGACGTCATCGACACCATCTTCGCCAGCGAACAGCGCCGGGCCCTCTATGATTTCGGCCCGCCCTACGCCCGCATCGACGTCCCCATCTTCTTCAGCACGGAACTGGCGGGCATCCGGGGCCCCGGGGATCTGGCCGGCTTCATCGTCGGCGCCAAGCGGGGGGACAACTCGATCCCCATCCTGGAGGCCAACGGGGTAACGAACTTCAAATTTTTCAATAATTACCAGGACATCGTGGCGGCCGCCCGGGACGGCCGGCTCAAGGTCTTCACCATCGACCGGCCCCCGGCGCTGTATTACCTGATCAAGATGGGCATCCAGGACCAGTTCCGGGCCACCGAGCCGCTGTACAGCGGCGAACTGCACCGGGCGGTGCGCAAGGGCGACACCGCCCTGCTGGCTGCGGTCCAGGGCGGCTTCGACGCCATCTCCCAGCGCGACTACCGGGACATCGAGCGGCGCTGGTACGGCGCGCCCCTCATCACCCGGAAGGAACTCACCATCGCGGCCAAGGTCGCGGCGGGTTCCGCCGGGGTGCTCTGCCTGCTCCTGCTCTGGGTCTGGACGCTCCGGCGCAACGTGCGCCAGCGCACCCGGGAGCTGAGCGCCTCCCAGGTGCGCATCCAGTCCATCAGCCACAATTTCGTCAACGGGATGTTCTACCAGATCATCGTCGACCGGGCGGGCAACCGGAAATTCACCTTCCTGAGCGATTCGGTGGAAGAGTTGTACGGGGTGCCGGCCGCGGCCGCCATGGCCGACGCCCGTCTGATCTATGACCGGATCCATGAAGATGACATCGACGCCTTGCTGGAAAAGGAATCCGAAGCGATCCGCACCTTGTCCACCTTCAAGGCCGAGACCCGGATCAAGGGGCCCTCCGGCCAGATCCGCTGGTCGTCCTTCGTCTCCACCCCCAAGCGCCTGGAGGACGGCAGCATCTGCTGGGACGGGATCGAGTTCATCATCACCGAGCGCAAGCAGGCCGAAAGCGAGCAGGTCCAGCTCCAGGCCCAGCTCATGCAGGCCCAGAAGATGGAAAGCCTGGGCACCCTGGCGGGCGGGGTCGCCCACGACATGAACAATGTGCTGGGGGCCATCCTGGCCCTGGCTTCGGCCAACCTGGAGTCCCAGCCGGCGGACAGCCCCGCCCGCAGCGCCTTCGCCACCATCGCCCAGGCCGCCGTCCGGGGCGGCAAGATGGTCCGGAGCCTGCTCAGCTTCGCCCGCCAGAGCCCCGCCGAGACGAGCCAGCTGGACTTCAACGCCCTGCTCCGGGACGAGGTCGGCCTCCTGGAGCACACCACCCTGTCCAGGGTCAGGCTGGTGCTGGACCTGGAACCCGGGCTGCGGCCCATCCGCGGAGACGCCAACGCCCTCTCCCACTGCCTCATGAACCTCTGCGTCAACGCCGTGGACGCCATGCCCGACAACGGCACCCTCATCCTCCGGACCCTGAACCTGGACCTGGACCGGATCGAGGTCCAGGTGGAGGACACCGGCTGCGGCATGACCGAGGAAGTGCGCTCCCGGGCCCTGGACCCTTTCTTCACCACCAAGACCCAGGGCAAGGGCACCGGGCTCGGCCTGTCCCTGGTCTACAGCGCCGTGAAGGCCCACCAGGGGGAGATGGAGATCGAGAGCGAACCCGGACGGGGCACCCGGGTGAAGCTGCGCTTCCCGGTATGCGTCCCCTCGGCCCAGGCGTCCGAAGCGCCGGCGGCCGCCCCGGCGGCGCCGCCCAGGGCCTTGACCGTGCTCCTGGTGGACGACGACGAGCTGATCCGGAGTTCCATGGAGGAGGTCCTGGGCTGCCTGGGCCACCAGGTCATCTCGGCGCTCAGCGGCGAGGAGGCCCTGGAGCGGCTGGAGGCCTGCCACCCGGACGTGGTCATCATGGACGTGAACATGCCGGGCCTGGGCGGTGCCGGCACCCTGCCGCGCCTGCGGAGCCTGCGCCCGGAGATGCCGGTCATCCTGGCCACCGGCCGGGCCGATCAGGCCGTGCTGGCGCTGATCGAGGGGCATTCGCGGGTGTCCCTGCTGTCCAAGCCCTTCAGCATGGCGGAACTGCAGCGGCACCTGGAGTTGGTGGGGAACAGTCTGGGATTGTGAAACCAACAGCTTGGGCTGCTTTCAATAAGGCCATATCAAAGGCGAGGAACTGGACTTTTGTAACCGACTTGCAACCCGAGGCCCAAATGGACGATCCGGGCAGGGCGTGGCATCATTTTGGCCTGGAAGGTTGCGCGAGTGGTTTATGCGAACAGTCTTGAAAACTGTCGAGGGGAAACCCTCCAAGGGTTCGAATCCCTTACCTTCCGCCAATCCTGATCAGTAGCTGGCCCCCAAGGCGGCGCTGAGCATGGCTCCCAACAGATTGAAACTGTTACCATTTATTCCCAGGGTTTTCCCACCTAATTCCCTCCACTCCTCAATCTCGATCAAGGCCAGGTGGATGATGCAGTTGGGGAGGTGCCTCCGAGTGTCCACGTACTGCAGGCAGGCGCAGCATGAGCCGGGTGGGACCTGGTTCCCGGAGGCCAGGTGCCGGAGGACATCCTCCAAGTGCTTGATCATGGCTTGTCCGGATCTTAACTATTGACAGCCGCAAAAATTGCCCGGTAATTGACCTGCGGATCCTAAATATTACCGCGCCGAAGGAGGTTTCCGATGAGTGAAGAGAACGGAGCATTGGGGAAGAACCTTCTTCTCTTCCTGCTAGGTGCGGCCGTGGGGGCGGTGGTGGTGGCCCTGGTCACGCCCAAGAGCGGTCCGGATCTCCGGGCGGAACTCGAGGATCTGACCGACAAGCTCAAGCGCAAGGCCAAGGAAGTGGGAATAGCCCTTAGCTCGGTGTGCGCATCAGGGGACGAACCCAAGCACGAGGAACTGGGTGACCAGGGGGAGGTTGGTGGGAAGAAGATCGCCCCGGGCAGACCGATGCCTAGCGAGAAACGTTCTCATCATTTAGGCAAAGGTCCTGATGCTTGATGACCTGGCCAGCGCGGAGGTCTGGAGCAACACCAACGGGCCCGGCACCTCCACCGGGCCTTGACCCGCACCATCCCGGGCCCACCCCCTGCCCCGATCTTGTAATCCCCTGACCGCGTCCATTGGGAGCCTCCGCGAAGGCCATGGTGGGCGCCGGTCTGCGCCCCAGGCATTCACCACCCTCCAATCACTGCCCTGGCGGGCGGTTTCACCCTGGTTGGGGGAACGAATCGTTTAAATGAAAATCTTATTGAAAAAAGGTCTAAGTGACCTTTGCCCCCCTAGAAAAATTTTCGGGGCTTATCCTGAACCGGATCGGGCCGATAAGACCTAGTGACGGAGAAGCCCATGCAAAACCCCTATGCCGCAAAACAGACGGGTGCCTACCTCGCACAGCGCATCGATGCCGCCAGTGCCGAGGAACTGGCAGCCATGCTGCTGGAAGGGGCCGAAAGGTTCCTGGGGCAGGCCGCGACCGCGATCCGGCGCAAAGACAATATGGAAAAGGCCCGCCTGCTGAACCGGGCCGCCAAGATCATGAATCACCTCCTGGGCATGCTCAACCCGGAAGCGGACCGGAACGTGGTGGACCGGCTGCACGGGATCTACATCTGGTGGATCAAGGAGATGTTCGAGGGCAGCCGGAAGAACCGGCCCGAACAGATCGAGACGGTCATCCGCCAGATGGACGACCTGCGCCGGCAGTTCTGCCTGTGCATCCGCAACCTGCAGACCCGGGCCGACGCCCGGCTGTCCACGGAAGAGATGGTCGGATGACCCTCCCGGTGGGCCGGGTGGAGGACGCGCCCGTCGCGGCCACCCCGGAACTCATCCACCAGTGCTATTCCCGGGTCGAGCACTACCAGCCGCTGTACGGCATCATCGGCCTGGATGAGCCGCTGCGCCCCTGCCGGGATCGCGCCCTGGCCATCGAGGCCGCGCTGGCGCCCCTGGGAAGGGGCTTCCGGCTCATCGACTTCGGTTCCTCCCTGGGCTATTTCCCGTTCTTCTTCGCGGATCGCGGCGCCAGCGTCACCGGGTTCGACATCAATCCGGAAAACACCGCCATGGCCCTGGCCTGCCAACGGCTCAACGGCCTTCCCGCCGTGTTCAGGACCGCACCCCTGGATCTCGACACGGTATGCGCCATCCTGCCGGGAACCTATGATGTCGCGCTGATTCTGAGCGTGCTGCATCACATCAACCTGCGCAACGGCATTGATCATGTTCGACGCCTGCTGGCCGAGCTGCTGGCCCGGGTCCCCACCCTGATCCTGGAACTGGCCCACCGGGATGAGGATGTGGCGTTCGCCTGGAAGGATGCCCTGCCCGAGGATCCGCTGGCGATCCTCTCGAGCGGCAACCTCCAGGTCAGGACCCTGGCCCATAGCCAGAGCCACCTGTCCAGCAGCACCCGGCCGCTGTACCTCGTGACCGCCGCGCCCTTGGGGTGACCGGCCTTGGCTGGGATAGGCAATTTCGGCCCATGCCCGGGCCTGTGCGTGTTTCCGGGAAAGGCAGGCGCCGCCTGACGGTTTGAGGGGTTCTGGCGCTGCCCGCCGCGGCGCGGGGACCTTTGGCCGACCCGTGCGAAATCTTGGCACCATGGTTGCTTTTCCAATCCAAGCACACGTGCTTCAAGGTTTTGTTGCCCAGATCGCCTATCCCGGGAAACGCAAGGATCCCCCACCCCTCATCCGCCACCGCTGAAACGGTCCGCCGCATCAGGAGAACGCCATGGCTGTTACTTCCATTCTCAACAACGTCGCAGCCCTGGGTGCCAGCTACCAGCTGGGCATCACCGGCACCGGACTGAAGGACACCATCACCGCCCTCACCACCGGCAAGCGCATCAACCAGGCATCGGACGACGCCTCCGGCCTGGTGATCGCCAACGGCCTCACCGCCGACACCCAGATCGACGTCCAGGGCCAGGCCAACGCCAACAACATGCTCTCCACCCTGCAGACCCAGGACGGCACCCTCAACGAGGCCACCAACCTGCTCACCCGCGCGGCGGAACTGGCCCAGGAAGCCCAGGGGCAGGGCGCCGACACCTCCGCGCTGGACGCCGAGTTCCAGAGCATCCTGACCACCTTCAACGCCCTCACCAGCACCACCACGGTCAGCTTCACCACGGGCATCGGCATCACCTACGGCAACTTCACCGTGTCCGTGGACGCCGTCACCGCCCTCGCCGGCAACCTGATCACCAGCGCGACCCAGGCCGCGCTCAACATCAGCGCTTCCCTCGCCTCCCTGGGCGCGGCCCGGGGCGCCATCGGCGCCGGCGAAGAGTCGCTCCAGGCCTACTCCAACGTGCTGGGCATCCAGATGCAGAACCAGACCGCCCAGTTGAGCCAGATCCAGGACGCCAACATCGCCGACGAGGTGGTGAACCTCACCAAATACCAGATCCTGCAGCAGTCCGGCATCAGCGCCTTGTCCAAGGCGAACACCGCCGCCCAGGGCATCCTCACCCTCCTCCAGTAGAGCCATAAACGGACGGGGCCGGGTCACTCGTGATCCGGCTCCTCCCCATGCTCGTCCAGCCACTCCAGCAGCCTGCGGATGCCGACGCGGTAGATGCAGCCGGACACGGTACGGCGCACGCCGTGGTAGAGCATCAGCCAGCCCCGGGGGGTCTCCAAGGGCGGGGCGGCCAGGCCGGTTTTGCCGGCATCCCACCATCCGCCCCGGCGCCCGGAACTCTTGCGCGTGGGCACGCCATGGACCTCGCGCAGCAGCCCGGCGCCGTGCGCGTTCAGGGTCTGGGCCGCTTTCCAGTAGGAGACGGGATCCTCCTGGGCGATCTGCACCCGCACGCATTCGGGATAGGCGTGGTTTTTCATCGATTCATTCATGGCCAGGACGAAACGTTCCAAGCGTGGGAACCGGGCGGTCAGGGCCGCCCGGAGATTCGCGGTGAAGGTGGCGGTGCCGCAATGGCGCGGGGTGTGGTTGCCCAGGATGGCCATCCTGCGGAGCGCGCCGGTGGCGCCAGATAGACTCATAAGACCTCCTGGATGCCGTGCGGCTGTATGCCTGCATGGGGGAACCCAGAAGTTAAAGGCAAACGATATGCCATTCACCTCACGGGAAATAACCCCTGATCGGCTTGGGTGTCACCGTCAAAATATATAATATGTATTTTGTCGCTCATTCATAACGGATTTTGTTCCATCATTCTGATCCCCCCAATGACCCGCCAGACCTCGATCTCCATGGCCACGGCAATATCTGTTGCTTCATCTTCTTGTCAACGCTGTCTCCATCCGTGCTAGCATGGTCATCACTTGGCCTGCG
>Ga0302320_10013647_pt1 | contig 16945 bp, 20 predicted proteins | sample Bog_T0_3_FD_202130 | JGI IMG/M metagenome (GOLD analysis project Ga0302320, IMG submission 202130) | Peat permafrost microbial communities from Stordalen Mire near Abisko, Sweden - Bog_T0_3 | ecosystem: Environmental > Terrestrial > Soil > Wetlands > Peat | place: Sweden: Abisko, Stordalen Mire... | reverse complement strand
AACAGACGCTGCCTAATATGCGGGCGGGAGGGTGGGGTCGCGGAAGGCGGAGTTGGAGCGTCGGACGTCGCCGACGGAGCCGAAGTTGGCCAGGGTGAAGCTCCACAGATACTGAGTTTCATCGCGAACCGAGCCGAGCGAGAAGCGGCGGTAGCCAATGGTGAGGCCGCAGCAATCCCAGTTATAGACGGCCTGCGCGCCGGCGTATTGCAACTCGGCGTGGGTGAAGTCATAACCGCCATTGGCAGCCAGATTGAAGCCCTTTCCGCTGGGCTTGCCAATGGAGAGAAACGGCTCGATCTGCTGGCTCTTGATAATGGCAGCGGCGTTTCCTCTTTCGTCCACTGCATTCAGCAGCGCATGGCCCACGCCAACGGTGGTGCGGCCCCAACTATAACCGGCAAAGACGTTGTCGGCGCTCATTCTTCCGGCCTTGGTGTCGTAGTCCAGATCCCACTGAATGCGCAGGTTGTCGATGGCTTCAAAGCGCACCCTTGATGTCACCGGCGAGAGATTGCGCGCGCCGGTGAGGAAGGCTATGGCGCTGAGGTCGAGCGTGGAATCGAAGACGTTGCGGCGGCCGGGGATGAGCGCGCCGCCGAAGTTGGGGTCGATGTAGAGCTTTTGCGCAATCTGCCAACTAGCCCACTCCCTCCCCTGCGGGGCGCAGCCTTTTGGATTGGATTCCGGGTCGGTAAGAACACAGGGCTTGGTGCCGATTGGCTTGAGGAAGAGGCGCTGGGTGAGCAAGTAGCCGACTTCGTTGGTGTCGGTGGCAATGTCGGTGGTGTCGATGAGCAGCACGTTGCGGGCCTGTGCGCCGATGCCGGTGGCGTAGCGGTAGGTGAGTTCAGGCTCGATGACATGGCGTAGTTCGCGGTTCCAATGGGAGAGGGTGAAATCGCGCTCGATGGCGGGCGGGCGAAGATCGACGGAGGCTTCAATGTCGTTGCGCAGGAGCGATTCGTGATTGATGGTGGGAACCCCTCCGTTTTTGTTGAACAGGTCGGGGTTCTGGCTAATGGAGTAGACGGTCTCGCGCACGGCAACCTCGGGAACCAGGCTCCATCCGCCGCCGGAAAGCGGCAGCGAGAGGTGCGGATAGAAGTCGATGCGGCCGGCGTTGCGGGCGTGAAAGGCGGTTCCGGTGGTGAGTTCGGCGGGCTCGGAGCGGCCCATATAGCCGAGAGAGGTGCCGAGCCCCCAGTAGAGACCCGAGTTGCTCAGCGGCCGGTCCAACACGTCGAAGCGCAGGGTGGGCAGGTGAAGAATCCTTGCCTGGTTGCCGTTGATGGCGTTCTGGTTGCTGTTGACCGTGCCGGCAAAGCTCTGAAAGCGCTCCGTTGCAACCGAGGAAATGTACCCATTGTGAGTGTGAGTGAGAGATACATTGCTGGCTACTTCGGAGCTCACCGCGAGCCAGTAGTTGTCATTGAAGACCAGGCGGTACAAGTAGCTCGAAAGGTAATCGGCATTGCCTGCCAGACGCGTCTCCGGATCCAAATCCTTGCGTCCCAGCGCGCTGATGTCCTCGCCGCCTTGGTTGACTAGATGCACGGAGGTGACCGGCTGGGTTGTGGTGGAGGTTATTGTCTCCTCGATGCCGCGATCGAGCAGAGCATTCCAGCGGACGGTCAGGTGGTCGAGACCAGGGCCCTTGTACCGGAAATCGCCGTTGGGCGCCCAACCGCGCTTGCTGTAGTATTCCGCTCCGGCGATCATGTCCATATTGCGGCCGATCACCCAATAAATCTGCTCGCCAAAAGTGTAACCGCGGATGGAGGATCCGGTGCTGACGACGGGGATGAGAAAGCCGCTCTCACGGCCCGTCTCGTCGATCGGATGGCGCAGGTACGGCAGATAAAAGATGGGTACGCCAAGAAATTTGAAGAGCACATTCGAGGTGGAGGCCAGGCCGTTGTCGAATGAAATATCGCGGGAGTACAACTGCCAATCCGGGTGGGGCAGACGGCAGTTGGTCATGGCGCCATCTACGATTTTGTAGTGTCCTTCGCCGGTTTGCAGCAGCACGCGGCCGGAGAAGAGAAAGGGATTGGTCGTGGAATAGACTGCCGTGCGGCCCAGCGAGCGCACACCCTGTGAGCCATGGACGTTGTAATAGCGGGCGGTGTGCATGTTGAGGCGCATCTCACCGCGCGAAGCGTAGATGTGTACGTCGTTGGGTCCGCCGGTGACTTGCAGGTTTCCGTCCGCCTCCAACTCCGTGGTGGACTGGTGGTAGACGACCTTGTCGGCTCGGAAGATGTAATCGCGATAGTGGACCACGACGGCGCCTTCGAGGGTCCAGGTGTCGCTGGCGCGGCTTTGATGCTGGGCCTCCCACTGCACTGGGACACCGGAGGCGGGTTCAGGTTCGGGCTGGGCGGTGGGAAGAAGCTCTTGGCCGGGGTCGTCGGGAAGGGCTGTGTCCGCGGAAACTGGCTGCTGGGCTGGCTCTGGAATTGGCGGAGGTGCCGCATTGGTCAACGCCTGCCCCCGGATTTGCAGGTGACAGAGGGCCAGCAGCGTGATAAACAGTAAGTTGCGAGGTTGCATTCCAGGGGCCAAGGTCAGCATAGCAAAACTTGCTGCCGAACAACTGGAAGCGCGCCGCGCATCTCTGGCAGCAGGCAAAATTCGGAGCTTTTTTCGCAGCGCTCGGGACTGGTGATTCCGTCTCGAAGTTGTGTTTGTGCCTGTTCTCGCCGCGCACCTCTTCTCTTTTGCAAGTAACGCTCTTCAACCGCGTATCCTTAGCGAGACTCATTCGCGGTTTCGGGGCCGAACCGGTCTGTTGCGCTGAAGGATCCGGCGCAGCGGGTGTTTGAGAAGGGAAGCTGAGCCGTGAGCACATCTGTAGGCCAACCAAACCCCGTATCCAGTTGGAAGCAGGAAGTGAGCCTGCGCATTGCCGCGCACAAGAGACGCCGCGGCCTTGCCTCGACCGTGCCAGCCGCGCCGGCGCAATCCCGGTACGCCTTGGGCAACCGGGCTGCTGAGGTCGCCGCACGCGTGGCGGCGCGCTACGCCCAGGCGCCCAGCTACAGCCAGATTCTGGAAATGGAGGCTCCGGCCCTGCCGCGCCGCGTTACGGTTGATTGCCAGCCAGAGGCAAAAGCCGAAGCCGTGGTTGAAGCCGCTGAGCTGTCCATTGCTGCCGCTTTTGAAATTGCCGCCCCTATCATTGCACCAGCCGCGCCGGTTATCGAGCCCATGCGTGAGCCGGAAACGCTGCCGGCCGCCGAGCCTGCCCGCTCGAAGGCATGGAATTGGGAGCCGGGCTTGCCGCTGGATGAGTCTCGGGTCAAGCTGGTTGCGCCGGAGTCGCTGGAGGCTTGGGAGAATGAATCCCAGCGCATCCACTGGGAGCCCGATCCGCGCCTGCTTCCGCTGAATCCGGCCATCGCTGTCGCGCCGCGCCGGGTTGAAGAGATGGCTCCCTTCATCGAGGAGGGTTGGCAGAGGCCGTCGCCGAAGCCGAAGTTGGTGGAACGGCCTTGGAGACAGGAAGAGAGCCTGGAAAGGGGCCTTGAGGAACTTGAGCCGGTCGAGCCGATGCAGTCCATTCACGCCAATCTGATCGAGTTTCCGCACGAGTTGGTGGCGGCGCGCAAGATGCGCCCGCGCCGCGTGGAAGGCGCATTTGCGCTCCTGAGCCAGGAGAAGCAGTTGAGCATCTTCGAGGTGGACCCGGAAGCCATTTCAACCGAACCGGATGCGATTGTCTTCTCCCACACATCAGCGCGGGAGAAGACCGATTGGAGGGGGATCGAGCTGGAGCCTCAGGCGCGGGAAGAGGAAGCCGCGGTTCAAGAGATGCCTGCCGAGTTGTTGGCGCCTGAACTGGCTTCGGTGAGCCGTCGGCTAATGGCCGTTCTGGTGGATGGCGCGATCGTCATCGCCGTTGGGCTGGGCTCGGTTCTGGTGGCCGCGCCGGGTTTGCTGCATCAGAGGCCGGCCCGCATTGTCGAACTCTGCGCGGCTGGCGCATTGCTGCTGGTTGGGCTGGTCTACCAGACGCTCTTTTTGGCTCTGGCCGGAGCTACGCCGGGAATGCGCGCGACCAGCCTGTCGCTCTGCACCTTTGACGAGCAGATTCCCACCGGCTCTCAGGTGCGCAGCAGGCTGGGCGCGATGCTTCTCTCGGTAGCTCCGCTGGGTTTGGGCGTAGCCTGGGCGCTCTTTGACGATGACCGGCTCTGCTGGCACGACCGGCTGTCTAGGACATATTTGCGGGTGGGTTGAGGGGGTGGAATCCACTGAGCCCTGGCTTGGATTTCTTTGTTGAATTGCTGAGAGCTATTGCGGCTCATGCCCGTTGCCTTGGACTCACATTGGTGACCAATAATACCCGGAAATTTGAACGCGTTCCAGGGCTAACAATCGAGAATTGGACTGAAGTGGCAAATTAACCGAAATCAGCAACCCGCTCAGTTGTCTTGCAGGACTGCGGCAGATTCTGATGCCCTCAAAAAAAGCGCTGCCGGAAAGTTCTCCGGCAACGACGGGGGGAGAAAAGGCGGCGGCCTTGGGGCGCCTCAACGATTGGCCATCATCGCCGAGCCCCTTTAGGATCCAGTTGTGGCCGCCGCCGGCTTGAACAGGCCTAAGAATGCGCGGCCCGATACGCCGATTGACCAACAGGTTGCTTCTTGCCGGCAAATTTTCCGCCGGGCTGGTGGTCACTTTCCAATCGGAACTGACGGATCATGCCGTCCAGTTCGCTGGCCAGCGAGGCGAGATTCTTGAGCGCTTCGACGGCCTCCTCGGCGCCTTGCGCGTTTTCAACAGACAACTGCGAGATCTGCCCCGCGGACTCGGAGATTTCTCCCGAGGCAGAGGTTTGCTCAGTAGCCGCCGTGGCGATGAGATGAATCTGATGCTCCACCTGCTTGGAGGAGTCGATAATCGCCTCCAGGCTCTTGCGGGCGTGGGCGGTTTCTCCCATGCCAGATTCAACCGCCGCGCGGCTGTCCTGCATCACTTGCAGGGTCTCGCGGGTCTCTTCCTGAATGCTGCGGATGGTGCCTGAAATTTCTTCCGTCGCGCTCTTGGTGCGCTCGGCCAGCCGCCGAACCTCACCGGCGACGACAGCGAATCCGCGGCCATGCTCTCCGGCGCGGGCGGCTTCGATGGCGGCATTGAGCGCCAGCAGGTTGGTCTGTTCGCTGATCTCCTGGATTACGTTGACCACCTTGCCGATCTCTTCAGAGCGGCGGGCCAGCGATGTCATCTTCTCAGAGACCGAACTCGTGGCTGCGGCAATCTTCTCCATCGTTAAGGAAGCGGCCTGCATCACCGCCCCACCCTGATCCGCCGTCTCAGCCGAGACGCGGCTGGAGGCGGCCGCACTTTCAGCATTGTGGCTGATCTCGCCGATGGTGGCCGTCATCTCCTGCGCCGCGGCGGCAATCTGGTTGGTCTTGCTGGATTGCGTATGCGCGTTGCCGGCCGCCTCCACCGAGCGCGCGCTCATCTCCGTGGTGGCTGCCGAGAGTGTCTCGGCACCCTGAGCTACGGATACCAGGACGCCTCGCATCGAGGCCACACTGGCGTTAAATGCGTCGGCAACACGGCCAATCTCATCTCTTCCGGTGGTCACAACGTTAGCTGTCAAATCCTTGGCCGCCAATGCTTCTAAAGCGATCAGCACTTTGCCTAGCCGTGGCGCGATCTCCCGCGTCAGCAGGGAACCGATGAAGGCGCACAGAAGAACGATCAAAAACGTGATGCCGGAACTGACCCAGATGGCTTGATTGCTGGCGCTGGTAGCGCCTTTGGAATCTTCCGTACCCGCCTTGATGTTCAGTTGAAGAACCTCGTCCGCGCTGCTCTGAGCATCGTCGAGCATCTTTATCGTCGTCGGCGCCATGAGAATATCCAGCGCATCGCCGGTCTTGGTGGCTGCAACCAAAGCAGCGCCGCGATTGCTGATATCCAAGTACCGCGAGAAGTCGCTTGTGAATTTCTGGTAGGACTCCCGCTCACCCGGATGGTTGATCAGCGGTTCATATATTTTAATAGCGTCCGAATAGTCGGCAAGGGCCTTCTGACGCTTTCCCGTATAGTTTTGAGAGCATACGGAATCCATGCATAGCATCAGGGCGAGATCCGAACGCCGCACCGTGGCGATGGCTCCGCGTATCTCCCCCAATTGAATCACGGAGGGAAAGCCGTTTTCACTTACATCGGCGCTCTTGGCGGCAATGCTGCGAAAGGTGACAAACGTGAAGACACCCAGCAGGATGCAAAGACCGCAAACGGTGCCGAAGGCGAAGATGAACTTGCGGGAGATGGGGAGATTGCGTAACCACTGCATGGCCGGTAACCCTCTCTGAAGACACTCAGTGGGTTCATCGGCGCGATACGCTTTGACTTGAGGGCATTCGCTTGGCGGAAGTTGCGAAGGCGCGAAAGGAAAGCAGTTCTCCGGGGCCGCCCTTGATTTCGCTTGGTCTCTGTGGCAAAGTGGTGATATGGACAGGGGTTTGGTGCTTCAGACATTACGGCAGCATGAGCCGGAGCTTCGGGCGGCTGGCATCCTGCACCTGCGCCTGTTTGGCTCTTTGGCTCGCGGCGACTCTTCGGCCCAATCCGACGTGGATCTTATGGCCGATTTCGACCGCTCCAAATCTTTCACCCTGTTTGACATGGCTCGGCTGGAAGGCCGGCTCAGTGACCTGCTGGGAGAGAAAGTGGATCTTTCTCCCTCCGGATCGATGAAAGAGCGAGTCCGGACACGTGCATTGCGGGAGGCTGTTCATGCCTTTTGAGGATGCGAGATCCCACCTCGAAGACATCCTAGACAGTATTCATTCCATTCAGAAATTCGTCCATGGCATGGACCGAGAGGCCTATTGCCGGGACGAAAAGACCCAGGCCGCGGTGGAGCGAAAGTTGCTCATCCTCAGCGAAGCAGCTATACGGTTGAAGGACAGCGCGGAAGTTTTCTGCCCTGGGATTCCCTGGCGCGACATTCGCGGGAGCGGCAATTGGCTCCGCCATCAATACGACAGTGTGGATGTCGACACTATTTGGAATACCGTCCAGAATGGTTTGCCGCCTCTCAAGGCTGCCGTCGAAAAGGCGCTTGCACTGTCCGCCGATTAAAACTGCTTGGACAAGACAATGGCGTGGCAGACAACCCCAGCCTTGAGTGGCCGGGAGGAGTGGAACTCCTCGATGCCGGTCTCCACATAGCCGCGCCGGCTGTAGATGGGCGGTAGTTCCGGGCGAAGGCTCAACACGGTAATATCCACGCCCCCGCATCCCTGGGCGCGCAGATATTCCTCGCCGGCCGCCATGATCCTCATGCCCAGGCCGCCGCGCTGCCGGACCGGGTCCACGGCCAGCATTCCCAGGTAGCCGCGTACGCCGCGGACCTCTAAATAAACGCAGCCAAGAAGCTGGCCCCCGCCATCCTCGGCCATCAGAATCGCGCCCTTCCGCATCATCGCCGCCAGCCGCTCTTCGTCGGTTCGTGTGCCCTCGAAGAAGTCCTCCATTGCAAAAGCGGCGTTGATGAGGGGAATCAGCCGCGCCCGGTCGGCGGCCGTGGCCAGACGGAAATGCGGCAGGGTGTCGGGATTCGTTTTCTCGGTCATCTTGGCTCGGCACTGGGATTGATTTGCTTTTTCTCCATGATGCCATATGCGAGGCGGGCGCTGGAATCTTCGGTCGGCCAGGCTACCAGCAACTCGCGGTCGTGTCTCTGGACCAAATCCAAATGAGTACACTCAGGAGCGCGTGTATAGACTGTGCAAACCCAGCTCTTCGCTCTGCCATTCCGGTATGCGAAAGACGCCGAGAATCTGTTCCGGCTCCCGAACGCAGATCTGAATGTGGGTCTTGTCGCGGAACCCGGCACCGGGATAGAGTTTAGAACCTTCTGGAAAGAGCGCCCGGACAGTCGAGTAGGGCAGGCTTTTGGGGTCCGATTCCTGCACGGTTCGCAGAACGCTATTGAAGAGGTGATTCATAACGGCGCAATCCAAAAACCTCTTGACTTTATCTCCGCTGTGATTCATGACTAGATCCACGTTTTTAGGGATAGAAGCCCCTTGCTTTTCAAGCACAGCTTTGAATTGCTTATGTGCGAGTTTTACTGCCTCAATTCCTGTCTGGGTAGCAAGATCAAGACAATTGCCGAGTTCGATCACCGCACCAATAACCGTGGGGCGGGCGAAGTGTCCGCGGTGTTCTTTAGCCCACTGATAGGCACGAAGTACATCATTTTCCCAGAAGTAAATCCCGGCGCCAAGCCAGTCATAGTCCTGTGTACTGGGCAGAAACGGCGAACCGCCCAGAAGCTCCTGAGCGGTTTCGAGTTTACATCCGTGATATGCAAGGACTAAAGCCAACTTGAGCAACCTACCTGAATTTCTCTGCCACCTGACCGTCTGGAGTCAAATAGCCCGACTTGATGAGAAGCTCGCGAGCTTTTTCAGGGGTGTTGCATTCGCGATCTATCTTCGCAATGGCTTCCTTGAACTTCAAGAACTCTTTGTGGCTCATCGCACCCTCCCCGCAATCTTCCAGGATTGCATGTACCAGGATTTAAGTGTTTCAGCCGGATCGCAAGGTCTTCCGTAACGACTCTTCCATCCAAACCCTGTGATAATCCTGCGCTTTTTGTCTTAATTCGTCAATTGAAATTCGTACCGATCTTCAGTTGAACAAGCGTCCGCATTGACTGCCTGCAACCCCGCGCCGTAGGCTCATAGCATGGAATTCAAAGTAAGCGAGCTTGAAAAAGAACCGATCGAATTCGATCTGGAACTGGCTCCCGGAGCGGTCGATTTTGGCGACCAGGCCGCGCAGCAGGGGCCGCTGGCTGCCAGCGGCCATGCCGAGGTGCTGCACGAGCATCGAGGCCCCAGGGATATTGTGGCCGACATCCGGCTCCAGGGGCGTTTTGCCGGCAGCTTCGAGGTACCCTGTGCGCGCTGCGTGGAGCCGGTCAGGATTCCGCTGGCCGCCGACTACGACCTGATCTTCCGGCCAGTAGCCGCAGATTCAGACTCCGCTGAGCGGTCCATTACCGCACAGGAAACCGAAATCGGTTATTATCAAAGAGACAGCCTTGTGCTTGAGGATGTGCTGCGTGAGCAGGTGCTTTTATCCCTGCCGGTCAGAACGCTCTGCAAGCCGGACTGCAAAGGACTCTGTCCGCGCTGCGGCGTTGACCGCAACAGCCAGACCTGTACCTGCGATGAGGGTCCAAGTGACCCCCGCTGGCAGGCACTGGCAGGCCTCGGCGGCCGGATCGAGTTCAAGGAACCAAGCCCCAAAAGAAATTGAGGGTGCTCAAGGCCCGGGCCGCAAGGCAGACAAGAGAACGTGCGGCCTGAAATGGCTGGGCGGCTTGAAACGGGCCGGAAACGAAAGGAATTTTGCAATGCCTAATCCGAAAAGGCGGCACTCGACGCGCCGTACCGCACTCCGCCGCAGCCACGATTTCTTGACCGCCGTTGGTGTCTCAGACTGTCCCGTCTGCCATGAGAAGAAACTGCCCCATCGCGCCTGCCCCAAGTGCGGCGAGTACAAGGGCCGCGCCGTTCTGGATGTCAAGGAAGCAGCCAAGTAAGCCCTGCAACCATGCTGATCGACATTGCTCTTGACGCCGTAGGCACCGACAAAGCTCCCGAGGCGGAGATTCGCGGGGCTATCATCGCCTGCAAAGCTCTGCCCGTTCGCGTCCACCTGGTTGGGCCGGAGGCGGAGCTGCACGACCTTCTGGACGAAGCTCTTGGAAACGACGACCTGCCCATTGTCATTCACAATGCCACTGAACGCATCGGCATGGAAGAGAAGGCGGCGCAGGCGGTGCGCACCAAGAAAGACAGCTCCATCCGCGTAGGCCTCAAGCTGGTGCGCGAGGGTATTGCTGCGGGCTTTGTGACTGCCGGCAACACCGGCGCTGCCATGGCCACGGCCAAGATGGTGCTGGGCGCGCTGCCCGGCGTGGACCGTCCCGCCCTGGCGACGCCGATGCCCAGTTCCAAAGGCAACCCGTGCGTACTGCTGGACGTGGGCGCAAACGTCGATTGCAAAGCCAATAATTTGGCGCAGTTTGCCGTGATGGGTGAGATCTATGCCCGTACCGTACTCAAGATCGAATCGCCGCGCGTGGGGTTGCTCTCCATTGGCGAAGAAGAATCCAAGGGCAACGACCTGACGCGTGAGGCCTTTCCACTGCTCAAGGCGCTGCCCATCCGCTTTGTGGGCAACGTCGAAGGGCGCGACATCTTCTCAGGCCTGGCCGACGTGATTGTCTGCGACGGCTTTGTTGGCAACGTGGCTCTGAAGACCAGCGAAGGCGTGGGCCGGTTTGTGCGCGATGTGCTGCGCGAGTCGCTGACTCGCACCGTGACCGCTCAGGTGGGCGCACTGCTCAGCCGCAAGGCCTTCAACGAATTCCGCCACCGCCTCGACTATCGCGAGTACGGCGGCGCACATCTGCTGGGCGTCCGCGGCGTCTGCATCATCGGCCATGGCTCCTCGAACGACCGCGCCATCTATAACGGAATTCGCGTGGCCTACGAATCGGCCAAGGCGGGAACGATCCAACGCATCGAAGCCGAGTTTGCCAGCCGTCCCAAGCCGAGTGTGCCGGTGTGCGGTCCTGAAACTCAAGGCGTCGCGGCCGCCGATACCGATTCCGGCGCTACGGTCCAGTAGCCTGCCATGGCTGCCGATTCCTCCATCCATCCTTCTGGTCCGAAACCTACTTCACGCATTGACTCATCCGTGCTGGATCTTCTGGCCTGCCCGGCCTGCCTGGGTGAGCTGCGGCTTGAAGAGAATGAATTGATCTGCGCGGAATGTAGCCGCAGCTATTTGATTGTGGAAGGAATTCCGGCGCTGATTGCCGGTGAGAATCCACAAAACTGATTGAGAACGTCTTCATACAGGGATGATACGAAGTGCAGGAAATGCAATTTCGTAATGCTCATAATCGATGGTGAGCAAAGAATAATCGCGCACCAAGGCATGCGCGCCGATCAGAAAATCCGCCAGAATACGCCGTGGTGGTCCAGAGCCGCTTTTCTTGCGGCGCAAAGTGTGGCCATCGTACGCACGTCCCGCAACGCGCCAGATTTCTTCATCCATCGTCCAATCGATTTTGATTCCAGTGTCGGCAAAAAACAAATCCAAGGACGCTTCATCTCTGAGTGGTCCAGCCATCAACTCCGAATAGACAGGCCCTGAGACCATAAAATTTTCATGGTCAACAAGATTGCCGAAGATTCTAACCGCAACTTCATTCAACGCGTCCTTATCGTTCCAGAGGGCGGCGATTACATTCGAGTCAATCGAGATCGTCATGGCCGCGCTTCTCTCTGAAATAGGCTACGATGGCTTCACGGCCCTTCCCCATGCCGGGAAAGCCGCCAATCCCACGCCATTTTTCAAAGGGGTTTTCATCCGCGTCACGAACCACCCGAATGCCGCCTTCTTGCTGCTCGAAACGAATATTATCGCCGGGTTTGACGCCCAGGGAGCGGCGAATCTCCACCGGGACGGTGATTTGTCCTTTGCTGGTGACCTTGGCGCGAAAGATTTGCGCCGGTATGGGTTTTGCGGCAGAGGCCATGGCGGTCTACTCCTTACCTTCTTCAGTATACTCCTTACCTTTTTCTGAGGGCCGTATGATAGATTCGCCGTGAAGAGTTGGTGGAGGAATCATGCGTTTGTTTTGCGTTACCGCGTTGCTGATGGTGTCAGGTGCGAGCGTTTGTTGCGGGCAGCAGACTGCTGCTTCCGCGCCGTCTGCGTCGCCGGATGCTCAGCAGGCCAAGGTCAAGGTTTATACCGCCGGGCCTGGAGTTACGGCACCGGAGATGCTTCCGCTCAATCAGCTCCCAATGCCAGATGAAAAGTGCAAGAAGAATAAGGTGTACGGCAAGGTTGAACTTTTTCTTCTGGTCGATACGACGGGCAAGCCTTACGACATCATGTTTATCAATGCGCTCGGCTCGGAGTTGGATGATTTTGCTCTGAAGCTTGCCGCGGTGGATCGTTTCAAACCCGGAAGATTTCAAGGCATTCCGGCCGTCGTTGCGCAATCGGTGGAAGTCGGTTTGGATGCCTGCGTCATTGAGAAAAAGGACGATACGGGCAAGAAGACATATTGGTTGCAACTGACATCGCAACCGACGCAGAAGTTTAATGATATCTCCAATCCACCGGAGCTTAGCCTTCATCAATCTCCGGAACTGGATCTTCTTCAATTGGTGGAGAATTCCTCCAAGGGGCTGAGCAGTGGGAATCATGTCGTCTATAAAACCGGAATCGATATCAGTGAACCCAAAGTTTTGTACCAACCTGAAGCAGAATTTTCCGATGAGGCGCGGCGGAACAAGATCCAAGGGCCCGTTTTAGTCTCCTTGATTGTCGATGCCCATGGAATGCCGCAGAATGTGCATGTGGTACGCCACCTCGGCTATGGGCTGGACGAGAAGGCCGTCGAGGCGGTGCGACAATATCGTTTCAAGCCCGCTATGCATAACGGTGTGCCAGTCCCGGTCGTAATGAAGGTTGAGGTGAACTTTCAGCTCTTTTTGGGACGCTACTAAAACCATAAATACCATTTTCAATGGCACAATGGTATTCATGAATGACCTTGTGGAGATCGACAAGGCGGGGCGGATCGTGGTTCCCAAGAAGCTGCGCGACGAGTTGCACCTGGTCTCCGGCACTCGCCTGAGGATCGAACGCAGCGGCGACATGCTGACACTAGCGTCCAGCACCAGGGAGGCCCGGCTGGTCATCAGGGATGGACTTCCGCTGATCCTAGCTCCAGACTCTCCCGATGCGCCCATCCTCACCAACGAAATGGTGACTGAACTGATCGAGCAAGGCCGAGGCCCTGCCGCTGGCCTGCGCGATCAAGGTTCATGCCGAGCGAACCGTAACGCTCATCTCGTAACGCCCGCCACGATAAACTGCCATTGAGGCAGTAAATTTGAACGGCGACAAAGATCAAGAAGCGGAGGCAGTGGGCGTAGCGGAGGCGCGCGCGAATGCCGGGCTCTCACATGCCTGGCGGGCGCTGCGGCATCGCAATTTCCGGCTCTTCTTTGGCGGGCAAACCATCTCTCTGATCGGCACGTGGATGACGCGCGTGGCGACGGGCTGGTTGGTTTACCGGCTTACCGGATCGGCGCTGCTGCTGGGCACAGTTAGCTTTGCCGGGCAGATTCCCACCTTTCTACTAGCGCTTTTTGCCGGCGTCTGGGTAGACAGGCTGGACCGTAGGCAGGTACTGGTCTGGACGCAAACGCTTTCCATGATTCAGTCCTTGTCGCTGGCCGCGCTGACGCTCACGGGCCACATCACCATCCCGCTACTGCTGGCTCTGAGCGTAATGCAGGGCTGCGTCAACGCCTTCGACATGCCGGGCCGCCAAAGCTTCATGATCCTGATGGTCGATGACAAGCGCGACTTGCAAAACGCTATCGCCATCAACTCGTCGATGGTGAATATGGCGCGGCTGATTGGCCCGTCGCTGGCCGGAATGCTGATCGCGGTATCGAGCGAGGGCTGGTGTTTTCTGATCGACGGTATCAGCTACATCGCCGTCATCGTCTCGCTGCTGATGATGCGCGTTCACGCACCGACGATTGAGCGCAAGGCCACGTCGATGCTGGCCGAACTCAAGGCCGGGTGGACGTATGTTGCGGAGTTTCTGCCCATTCGGACAATCCTGCTGCTCTTTGCCGTGGTGAGTTTGATGGGCATGCCGTTTGTGGTGCTGATGCCGGTCTTTGCGAAGACAGTGCTGCACGGCGGGCCGCATACTCTCGGGTTTCTAATGGGCTCCATGGGCATGGGCGCGCTGGTCTCGGCGCTCTCGCTGGCGGCGCGCAGAAACGTGCGCGGGCTGGTGAGGATGATCCCGATTGCGGCGGCGGTTTTTGGCCTGGGGCTGATCGGCTTTGGGCTCTCGCATTGGTTCTGGCTTTCGATGATTACGGTCTTCATTGCAGGCATGGGCATGATGCAGGGCATGGCCGCCAGCAACACGGTGATCCAGACCATTGTCACCGACGACAAGCGCGGCCGCGTAATGAGTTACTATACGATGGCCTTCATGGGCATGGCTCCCTTTGGCAGCCTGTTGGCCGGGACCATGGCTCAAAAAGTGGGCGCGCCGTGGACGGTGATCGGCAACGGCGCGGTGGTGGTGCTGGGCGCGGCCTGGTTCGCCACGAGGCTACCCGCGCTGCGGCGGCAGATTCGGCCGATTTATCGGGAGATGGGAATTATTCCCGCAGAGGAAGGAATACAACAATGAGCGATGAGAAATCGGAAATAGAGACGGTGAGTGGATCAAAGGTAGTAATTCCAAACGAAATAGGACGAAAGCTTGGGATTAGCTTAAAGGACGCGGTTCGAGAAGCAGTGGCAAAACAAATGGAGAAACGAGCCACTCCAGATCAGCAAGAAGTAGCTATTGCGTTTGCTCTCGAACCCCGCCGCACAGCCATCGTAGTCATCGATCTGCAAAAAGGCATTGCGGGAATGCCCGGCGGAGCGCCGCACACCAAGCCCTCCGTCATCGCCAACGCGGCGCGACTATTGGCTGCCGCGCGCGCCGCCGGAGCGCAGCCGGTGCTGGTGCATGTAGGCGGCTCTCTGGATGGCGCCGACCGCGTACACACGCCCACGGATCAGGCCATGCGTTCCACTGGAGCCCTGCCGCCCGATTGGAGCGAACTGATTCCCGAACTCGACCAGCAGTCCGGAGACGTTGTAATCCTGAAGCGCCAGTGGGGTGCGTTCTACGGCACCGATCTCGATCTACAACTCCGTCGCAGAAATCTAACAACCATCATCCTCTGCGGCATTGCGACCGAGTTTGGCGTCGAGAGCACGGCGCGCGACGGCTACGAACGCGGCTACCAGATGATCTTTGCCGAGGATGCCATGACCGGAATGACGGCCGAGAGCCACGCCAACAGCATCGAGCGCATCTTTCCCCGGCTTGGACGCGTCCGCTCGACCGAGGAGATTCTGATGGCGCTCAACAGGTGAGCCGGAAAGGAATTCGCCTCAGGGCTTTAGAGGTTACGAAAAAAGGGCTATTCGGTGGCTGCAATCGCGATTGAACGAAGCAGGAGCTAAAGGCTCAACATTGACATGGTTGTTTTTATCCTCACGACTTCACAAACTGCGGAAGAGCTCTTTGCTCTGACGGCGGTCACAGACTTTTTACTGGGATTTGATTTATCAAGATGTCATGCCTGGAGACGATCAGAAGCAGACGGCGATGTTCAGTTATTTAACCTTGGCACAACGGATTCCGATGGATCATCCGGCGCGTCAGATGCGCGCTCTTGTTGACCGGGCGCTGGCGCGGATGGATGGCGAGTTGGAGAAGTTGTACTCCGACACGGGCCGCCCCTCGATTGCCCCCGAGCGGCTGCTGCGGGCTACGCTGTCGATGGTGCTTTATTCGATCCGCGGCGAGCGCCAGTTGATGGAGCAGATGAATTACAACCTGCTCTTCCGCTGGTTTCCACCCCAGCGACGAAGACCTGTCGCTGGGGGCCCCGAGTTTGTCGGTCTGGAAATGGACGACGCGGTCTGGGATGTGACGGTGTTCACCAAGAACCGCGAGTGGGGGATTGCACCGCATGTCAGCGAGTACACCAAGGGTGAGCAGAAGATGGCCAAGAATAGCCTGACCGACAAGGAGCGGAGCGATGAACGGTGTGCGATGAGCCAGCGAAAGCGCAAGTTGATTGAGAAGGTCTTCGGCTGGGCCAAGCAGGACAGAGTGCTGCGCCAGGTCAAGGTGCAGAGCCTCAAGCGGGTGGACTGGCTTTGCCGGCTGACCATGGCGGCCTACAATTTGATGCGTTTGAGGAGGCTGATACCAATTGCGGCGTTGGCCTGTTAGGGCCGAAGTGTGCCTGGAGGCCGGAAAACGGCCTTCAGGCACAAAATGAAAAGAGGAAACGCCGGCGAAATAGTCTGAAAACGTCGAAAAATCCGTCATTAGAATGGAATCAAGTAGGAATCGGTGGTTGTTCCGCAGCCTCTGAAGTCATCGCGCTTTAGAACTCGACTTTCACCACGGGTAGTTACGCTTTCTGGGCAAACTGTCCGCTGACGCCACCCCAGTTGACCACCTGGAAGTAGGCCTTCACGAAATCGGCGCGCCGGTTCTGGTATTTCAAGTAGTAGGCGTGCTCCCAGACATCGAGCGCAAGCACCGGTTTATGGCCGAGTGTGAGCGGGCTGTCCTGATTGAGAGTGGTCTCGATGGTTAACGTCCCGTCGGGCAGCTTGACGAGCCAGGCCCATCCGCTACCAAAAACGCTGAGAGCCGCGGCGGTGAGCTTGTCCTGAAAGCCGGAGAGCGAGCCAAATTTCAAATTGATGGCCTTGGCCAGTTCGCCGGTTGGGACAGCGGCTGATTCGGTATTGGCCTTGCCCAGCGTTGTCCACCAGAAGGAGTGGTTGGCGTGACCTCCGCCCTGGTTGCGCACGGCGGTGCGGGCCGATTCTGGCCAGGTGTTCAGGTTGGCGACCAGCTCGTCCACGCTCTTGACTGCCAGTTCCGGATGCGTGGCTACGGCGATATTCAGGTTGTTCACGTAGGTCTGATGGTGCTTGTCGTGATGCAGGTGCATGGTGGCGGCATCGAAGTACGGCTCCAGAGAGTCATAGGCGTAAGGCAGCGGCGGCAGAGTGAATGGGCCGGTAGGAGGAGCGGACGGAGTTGCGGCAGCTGGCTGGCCGTCGGGGAGTGCATGGCCGCTTAGGGCATCTGTCAAAAGCAGCGCGCTTGCCGCGCCGCCCATGTGCTTAGAGCGTTTCGCCTAATGGTGTAGACTACTCATGGCGACTCTTCCGCGACGAAACGAGTATGGCTAAAGCCTACGGGGAGGACTATCGCCGTAATTTTCTTTCAACCTACGAGCAGGGATACGGC
>Ga0302320_10013646_pt1 | contig 16946 bp, 12 predicted proteins | sample Bog_T0_3_FD_202130 | JGI IMG/M metagenome (GOLD analysis project Ga0302320, IMG submission 202130) | Peat permafrost microbial communities from Stordalen Mire near Abisko, Sweden - Bog_T0_3 | ecosystem: Environmental > Terrestrial > Soil > Wetlands > Peat | place: Sweden: Abisko, Stordalen Mire... | reverse complement strand
CCGCCGTGCAGCGGAGCCCCAGGGGCAACTTCATCTACGTGGTCAAGCCCGACAGCACCGTGGACCTGAGGACGGTGGAGATCGAACTCACCGAGGGCGACCTCATCGCCCTCAAGAGCGGCGTCACCCCGGGCGAACGGGTGGTCATCGACGGCATGGAGAAGCTCAGCCCGGGAGCCAAGGTCTCCTTCATGGATGCCGCCCCCAAGGCCAGTGCGTGAAGCGGAAGGGCATCCTGTGAACCCCTCAAAACCCTTCATTCTCAGGCCCATCGCCACTTCCCTGCTGATGGCGGGGGTCATGCTCGTGGGCCTCCTGGGGTTCAAGGAGCTTCCGGTGTCGGCCCTGCCCCAGGTGGACTACCCCACCATCCAGGTGGAGACCTTCTATCCCGGCGCCAGCCCGGACGTCATGGCCTCGGCCATCACCGCGCCCCTGGAGCGCCAGTTCGGGCAGCTGCCGGGCCTGAACCAGATGACCTCCTCCAGCTCCGACGGCAGTTCCATCATCACCCTGCAGTTCGTCCTGGACCTGAACATCGACGTGGCCGAACAGCAGGTGCAGGCGGCGGTGAACGCCGCGGGCACCTATCTCCCGGCGAACCTGCCGAACCCGCCCATCTACAGCAAGACCAACCCGGCCGACGCGCCCATCCTCACCCTGGCACTGACCTCCGAGACCATGCCCCTGCCCAAGGTGGAGGACTTCGCCGACACCCGCCTGGCCCAGAAGATCTCCCAGCTGCCCGGGGTCGGCCTGGTGAGCATAAGCGGCGGCCAGAAGCCGGCGGTGCGGGTCCAGGTCAACCCGGCCGCCCTGTCCTCGTACGGCCTCACCATGGAGGACGTGCGCTCGGTGGTGAGCGGCGCCAACGTGAACGAGGCCAAGGGCGATTTCGACGGCAGCCTGCAGTCGTTCGCCATCGGCGCCAACGACCAGCTGATGACCAGCGCCGAGTACAAGCCCATCGTCATCGCCTACAAGAACGGCAACCCGATCCTCCTCTCGGATGTGGCCTCGGTCATCGACGACACCGAGAACATCAAGGAAGCGGCCTGGATGAACCTGACCCCCGCCGTGGTGCTCAACATCCAGCGCCAGCCCGGGGCCAACATCATCGCCGTGGTGGACCGCATCAAGGCCCTGCTGCCCCAGCTGAGGGCCTCGGTTCCCCCCGCCATCAAGCTGCAGATCCTCACCGACCGCACCACCACCATCCGCGCCTCGGTGGAGGACGTGGAGTTCACCCTGATCCTCACCATCATCCTGGTGGTGGCGGTGATCTTCGTGTTCCTGCGCACCATCCCCGCCACCATCATCCCCAGCGTGGCGGTGCCGCTCTCGCTGGTGGGCACCTTCGCGGTGATGTACGTCCTGGGTTACAGCCTCAACAACCTCACGCTCATGGCCCTCACTATATCCACCGGGTTCGTGGTGGACGACGCCATCGTGATGATCGAGAACATCATGCGCTACATCGAGGAGGGGGTGCCGCCCATGGAGGCCGCCCTGCGCGGCTCCGAGCAGATCGGCTTCACCATCGTCTCCCTGACCGTCTCGCTCATCGCCGTGCTGATCCCGCTGCTGTTCATGGGCGACATCGTCGGCCGGCTGTTCCGGGAATTCGCCGTGACTTTGGCGGTCACCATCATCATGTCGGCCATTGTATCCCTCACCCTCACCCCGATGATGTGCTCCAAGCTGCTGCGCAACCAGCATGAGCACGAGAAGGGCCGCGTCTACCAGTTCTCCGAGCGGATGTTCACGGCGGTGATCGACTTCTACGGCCGGACCCTGAAAGTGGTGCTGCGCCACCAGAGCCTGACCCTGTTCATCGCGGTGGCCACCCTGGGCCTCACCATCATGCTCTACGTGTGGATCCCCAAGGGCTTCTTCCCGGTGCAGGACACCGGGGTGATCCTGGGCATCAGCGAGGCGCCCCAGGCGGCCTCGTTCCAGGCCGTGGCCAAGGGCCAGCAGGCCCTGGCGGCGGAGATCCTCAAGGATCCGGCGGTGGAGAGCCTCACCTCCTTCATCGGGGTGGACGGCACCAACACCACCCTCAACTCCGGGCGCATCCAGATCAACCTCAAGCCCCTGGCCGAGCGCAGGATCAGCGCCAGCGACGTCATCCGCCGGCTGGAACCGATGCTGGAGCGGGTGCCCGACATCAAGCTGTTCATGCAGCCGGTGCAGGACCTGACCGTGGAGGACCGGGTCAGCCGCACCCAGTACCAGTTCAGCATGGAGGACGCCGACGCCAAGGAGCTGGCCTACTGGGTGCCCAAGTTCCTGGACCGGATCAAGACCATCTCCGTGCTGCGGGACGTGGCCAGCGACCAGCAGCTTTCCGGCCTGCAGACCAGGCTGGTCATCGACCGCGCCACCGCCTCGCGCCTGGGCATCACCCCGCAGATGCTGGACGACGCCCTCTACGACGCCTTCGGCCAGCGGCAGATCTCCACCATCTACACCGACCTGAACCAGTACCACGTGATCCTGGAGAACAAGCCGGGCATGAGCACCGGGGCCGAGGCCCTCAACAACGTGTTCCTGCGCTCCGCCGCCGGCGGCTCGGTGCCGCTCAGCGCCATCACCCGCATCGAGACCAGCACCGCGCCCCTGGCGGTGAACCACCAGGGCCAGTTCCCGGTGGTGACCATCTCCTTCAACCTGGCCCCCGGGGCCTCCATCGGCGACGCAGTCAAGGCCATCGAGCAGGCCCGGGACGAGTTGCAGATCCCGCCCAGCATCGAGGCCCAGTTCCTGGGCACGGCGCAGGCCTTCCGGCTGTCCCTGGTGAACACCCCCTTCCTGATCCTGGCCGCCCTGGTGACCATGTACCTCCTGCTGGGGATCCTGTACGAAAGCTACATCCACCCGGTGACCATCCTGTCCACCCTGCCTTCGGCCGGGGTAGGGGCGCTGCTCTCGCTCATGCTGTTCGGCATCGATTTCAGCGTCATCGCCCTGATCGGAATCATCCTGCTGATCGGCATCGTCAAGAAGAACGCCATCATGATGATCGACTTCGCCATTGAGGCCGAGCGCAAGGAGGGACTCTCCCCCACCGACGCTATCTTCCAGGCCAGCCTGCTGCGCTTCCGCCCGATCATGATGACCACCATGGCCGCCCTGCTGGGCGCGGTGCCCCTGGCCCTGGGCAACGGCGTCGGTTCGGAGCTGCGCCGGCCCCTGGGCATCTCCATCATCGGCGGCCTCATCTTCAGCCAGGTGCTCACCCTCTACACCACGCCGGTCATCTACCTGGCCTTTGACCGCACCGCCAGGCGCCTGTTCCCGGGCCGGAGCAAGGCCCCGGCCAGTCTCGAACCCGCCGAAAACCTATGAGCAGCATCTCGGAACCCTTTATCCGCCGGCCGATCGCCACCAGCCTGCTGGTCATCGCCATCGCCCTGGCCGGGATCCTGGCCTTCAAGTTCCTGCCGGTGTCGCCCCTGCCCCAAGTGGAGTTCCCCACCATCGCCGTGGGCGCCTCGCTGCCCGGGGCCAGCCCCGACACCATGGCCTCCTCGGTGGCGACCCCGCTGGAACGCCAGTTCGGGCGCATCGCGGGCATCACCGAGATGACCTCCACCAGCTCCCTGGGCTCCACTTCCATCACCCTGCAGTTCGACCTCAACCGCAACATCGACGCCGCCGCCCGGGACGTCCAGGCCGCCATCAACGCCGCCGCCAGCCAGCTGCCCTCGGCCCTGCCCGGCAACCCCACCTACCGCAAGATCAATCCCGCTGACGCGCCGATCATGCTGTTCGCCCTCACGTCGGACACCATGAGCAGGGAGCACATGTACGACGTGGCCTCCAGCGTCCTGCAGCAGAAACTGTCCCAGGTGGACGGCGTGGGCCAGGTGTTCGTGTGGGGCGGGGCGCTGCCCTCGGTGCGGGTGGAGGTGAACCCCGCCCAGCTCAACGCCTGGGGCCTGAGCCTGGAGGACGTGCGCACCACCCTGGCCGCGGCGAACGCCAACAAAGCCAAGGGGTCGCTCACCGAAGGAGCCGTCACCTCGGCCCTCAACGCCAACGACCAGATGTTCCAGGCCAAGGACTACGCCCCCCTGGTCATCTCCTACAAGGCCAACGCGGCCCTCCGGGTCGGGGATGTGGCCAATGTGCTCGACTCCGTGGAGAACCTGAACAACTACGGCATCACCGACGGCAAGCCGTCGATCATGGTGGTCCTGTTCAAGCAGCCCGGCGCCAACATCATCGAGACCGTGGACCGGGTGCGCGCGCTGAAGGCACAGATGGACGCCTCCATCCCGCCGACCATGAAGCTCACCGAGGTGATCGACGCCACCCAGACCATCCGCGCTTCGGTGCGGGACGTGGAGCGCACCCTGATGCTCTCCATCTTCCTGGTCATCGGGGTGGTGTTCATCTTCCTGCGCAACTGGCGCTCCACCCTGATCCCCAGCGTGGCCGTGCCCATCTCCCTGCTCGGAACCTTCGGGGTGATGTACCTGGCGCACTACAGCATCGACAATCTGTCCCTGATGGCCCTCACCGTGGCCACCGGGTTCGTGGTGGACGACGCCATCGTGGTGGTGGAGAACATCAGCCGGCACATCGAGAACGGGATGATGCCCCTGGACGCCGCCCTGCGCGGCGCCGAGGAGATCGGTTTCACCGTGCTCTCCATCAGCATCTCCCTGTGCGCGGTGTTCATCCCCATCCTGCTCATGGGCGGCATCGTCGGCCGCCTGTTCCGGGAGTTCGCCGTCACCCTGTCCGTGGCCATCCTCATGTCCATGGTGATCTCCCTCACAGCCACGCCCATGATGTGCGCCAAGCTGCTTCGCCCCCACGCCGAGGAGAAGCACGGCCGGATCTTCCAGGCCAGCGAACGCTGGTTCCAGGCGGTCCTCAAGCAATACGAAGTGGCCCTCACCTGGGTGCTGAAGCACCAGTTCTTCACCCTGATGGTGGCCGTGGCCACCGTGATCACCACCGTGATCCTTTTCATCATCGTGCCCAAGGGCTTCTTCCCGCAGCAGGACACCGGGCGCATGATGGGCGCCATCCAGGCCGACCAGGACACCTCCTTCCAGGCCATGCGCGCCCGGCTCCAGACCCTGGCCGGGATCGTGGGGCAGGATCCCGACGTGGACCACGCCATGGGTTTCGTGGGCGGCGGCGGCGTCACCAACACCGGGCGGCTGTTCCTGTCGCTCAAGCCCAACAACAAACGCAAGGTCAGCGCCGACCAGATCATCGCCCGCCTGCGCGGCAAGCTGGCCAAGGTGCCCGGCGCCGCGCTGTTCCTGCAGCCGGTGCAGGACCTCCGCATCGGCGGCCGCCTGGGCAACGCCCAGTACCAGTACACCCTCCAGGGCGACGACTCCAAGGAGCTGTTCCACTGGGCGCCGCTGGTGCTGGCCAAGATGCGCACCCTGAAGCAGGTGACCGACGTCAACACCGACCAGCAGAACCTGGGCCTCCAGGCCACCGTGGTGGTGGACCGCAAGACCGCCTCACGCATGGGCATCTCCGCCCAGATGATCGACGACACCCTGTACGACGCCTTCGGCCAGCGCCAGGTTTCCACCATGTACACCCCGCTCAACCAGTACCACGTGGTCATGGAAGTGGCGCCCAAGTACTGGCAGAACCCCGACTCCCTGAACACCATCTACGTCCGGCCGCCCAAGGGGCCGCTGGTGCCGCTCTCCGCCTTCTCCCACTACCAGCTGGAGAACACCTCCCTGGCGGTCAACCACCAGGGCCAGCTGCCCTCGGTCACCATCACCTTCAACCTGCCCGTGGGCGTGGCCCTGGGCGACGCGGTCACGGCCATCGACAAGGCCCAGGAGCAGATCCGGCTCCCGGCCTCCATCCGCGGCAGCTTCATGGGCACCGCCCAGGCCTTCCAGGCCTCCCTGGCCAACGAGCCGATCCTCATCGCCGCCGCGTTCCTGGCGGTCTACCTGGTGCTGGGCATCCTCTACGAAAGCCTGATCCACCCCATCACCATCCTGTCCACCCTGCCTTCCGCCGGCGTGGGCGCCTTCCTGGCGCTGCTGCTCTGCCGCGTCGACCTGAGCGTGATCGCCCTGATCGGCATCATCCTGCTCATCGGCATCGTCAAGAAGAACGCCATCCTCATGATCGATTTCGCCATCGAGGTGGAGCGCCGGGAGCACACCACCCCCGAGCAGTCCATCTTCCAGGCCTGCCTGCTCCGGTTCCGGCCCATCACCATGACCACCATGGCCGCGCTGCTGGGCGGCCTGCCCCTGGCCCTGGGCCTGGGCACCGGCTCCGAGCTGCGCCAGCCGCTGGGCATCGCCATCGTCGGCGGCCTGGTGTTCAGCCAGATGCTCACCCTGTTCACCACCCCGGTGATCTACCTCTATTTCGACCGGCTCGGCCTCTGGTGGGCCCAGCGCCGGGGCCGCTCCAGGGCGCCCCGGGTCCGGAAGCCGGGAACGGTGGAAACTTGAACCAATTTCCTGCATCATGGGGAAGCCAAAGGAATGACCCCATGTCTCCCTGCCCTCCGTACGCCATTCGGGGTCCGTCCCTCGCTGGGCGGTGGGGATGACCGCGCCCCGGCGCAAGCTCTCCGAACCCGCCCGCCTCCCCTTGGGCGAGCGGCGGTTCCAGGCCATCTACGATTCGGTCAACGACGGCATCTTCATCCAGGATCCGGAGACCGGCGCCATCCTCGACGTGAACCGGCGCCTGTGCGAGTGGTTCGGCTGTTCCGCGGAGGAGCTGCTGAAGCTGGACCTCGGGCTGTGGCCCTACACCCAGGAGACGGCCCGGGAATGGGCCCGGAAGGCGGCGGCGGGCGCGCCCCAGACTTTCGAGTGGCTGTGCTCCACCCCCGGCGGCAGCCTGCTGTGGCTGGAAGTGAACATGCGCATCGCCCCCATCGGCGGGCAGGACCGGCTGGTGGTGACCGCCGGCAACATCACCCAGCGCAAGCGCTCCGAGATGGAGACCACCGCGCGGCTCAAGCGGGCGGAAGCGCAGAACGCCGTGTCCCTGTCCCTGGCCGGGGTGGGGCCGGACTACGAGGCGGCGCTCAGGCTCATCGCCCACCACCTGGCGGTGCAGGTGGGCGACCTCTGCACCTTGAACCTGGTGGGCGAGGATGGCCTCCTGCACCCCTCCGAGGTGGCCCAGCCCTACGTGGGCGGGGATGCCCTGCTGCCGGACTACCGCCACCTGCCCCCCCTGCTCCTGGGCACCGCCGGAGCCGGCCAGGTGGCCCAGAGCGGCGTGGCCCTGCGCCTGGAGAGCAGGCCCCTGGAGGAGATCGAGGCCCTGGTCCGGCCTGAGCTGCACGCCTACCTGGCGTATTTCAAGATCCACAGCCTGCTCATCGTGCCCATGCGCACCGAGGGCCGCAGCATCGGCACCATCGCCCTGGCCATGGGCGGCGCCAGCCGGCCCTATTCCGTGGAAGACCAGGCCGTCATCCAGAACCTGGCCGACCGGGCCGCCCTCACCATCACCAACGCCCGGCTCTACGCCCAGAACCTGGACCAGGGCAAGGAGCTCAAGCGGGCCAACCAGGAACTGGAGCGCCGGGTGGAGGAACGCACCGCCGAACTGGAACAGGCCAATGCCAAGCTCCAGCAGATGGCCATGGAGGACGGCCTCACCCGCCTCTCCAACCGCCGGCACTTCGACGCGGTCCTGCAGAAGGAGATCCGGCGCGCCCTGCGCAAGGGCGACAACCTGGCCCTGATCATGGCCGACGTGGACTTCTTCAAGCGGTTCAACGACCTCTACGGGCACCTGGAGGGGGACGGCTGCCTCCAGGCCATCGGCGCGGTGATGCAGGACGTCTTCCGCCGGGTGGAGGAGTTGCCGGCCCGCTACGGCGGCGAGGAGTTCGCCGTGATCCTCCCCGGGGCCGACGCCCAAAGCGCCATGCAGGCCGCGGAAAAGCTGCGCAGGGCCGTGGAGGCGCGCCAGATCCCCCACGGAGCCTCCGACGCCGGTCCCTACGTAACCCTCAGCCTCGGCTTCGTCAGCGCCCCGGTCACCCCCGCCACCACCCCGGAATGGTTCATCTCCGAGGCGGACGGCGGCCTCTACCGGAGCAAGGCCGGCGGCCGCAACCGCACCAGCCCTGGGATCTAAGGATTTTATGCCGGCGCCGCAAAGACCTGTTCAGGTTATTGCTAGACACTGGCTTAAAAATATCCTCCTTTTCGGGTCGGACATTCGGCATACTCATCGGCGTTCTTCACTGCGGAGCCCCGATGCGGTTCGTGACCCTTCTGTTGCCGGTTGTCTGTCTATGCACCGAGGCCCAGGTTCCGTCCCCCCCGGGCGGGGTGGAACGATGGGAGGGGGCGGCCCTGGACCCCGGCGCGGGCCGGGTCTATGTTCCCGGCCCCGCGGGGGTGCGGGTGCTGGACCTGGAGGGCAGGCGGGTGGGCGCGGTGGCCGGGACCCGGGGGGCCAACAGCGTCGCCCTGGCCCCGGAACTGGGCATCGGGATCTGCAGCAGCGGCCGGACCAGCACCGTGCACCTGTTCAACCTCACCAGCCTGGTGGTGGAGAAGGACCTGCGCACCACCGGCGGCAACCCGGAGGCGGTGGTGTTCGATCCGGCCCAGCGGCGGATCTTCGCGTTCAACGAGCGCGGGCGCAACGCCACGGCCTTCGACGCCTTCGGCGGGGCCGTGGCCGGGAGCATCGCCCTGGGCGGCAGGCCGGGGGCGGCGGTGGCCGACGGCCGGGGCCACCTGTTCGCGAGCCTCAAGGACACCCGGGAAGTGCTGGTGCTGGACTGCTGGAAGCTGACGGTCCTGCGGCGGGTGCCGGTGCCGGTCATGGAGGAACCCTCCGGGCTGGCCCTGGATCCCGTGCGCAACCGGCTGTTCGTGGTGGGCGCCAACCGGCTCATGGCGATCCTGGACAGCGGGACCTGGAAGCTGCTCGGCATCCTGCCCATCGGCGCCGAGCCCGGCGGGGCCGTGTGTGATCCGGCCACCGGCGGGACCTACATCTCCCACCGGGACGGCAGCATCACCGTGGTGCGCCCGGACGCCGCCGGAGAATACCAGGTGGCCAGCATCCCGGCCCACCAGGGATGCTGACCGGCTAGCGGGTGGAAACAACGTTGGTGTTTCAATGCAAGGAATGCGTTTTGCTAAATTATTATTTTTGTCCAGTGTCGGCCCTTCCATTGTGCCGAAGACGGAAGGAGCCGATCATGGAGGTGCTGGTTTGGCGCAACAAAGGAGTACAAGTGCCCATTACAAGACGTTGGAGTCTTCTTAACCTGATTTTCCTGCTCGGCACCCTGGGCTTGGCCCTGGTGCTGGTGCCCATGGTGTTCGCCCATTCCCTGGAGCACTGGGGGGCATGGGTGGTGTTCCTGGTCATGGTCGCCACCATCGGCATGTCCGTGACCTGCGGCTACCACCGCCTGTTCAGCCACCGGGCCTACCAGGCCCGCTGGCCGGTGCGCCTGTTCCTGCTCTGCTTCGGCGCCGCCAGCTTCGAGAACTCGGCCCTGCAGTGGGCCAGCGACCACCGCATCCACCACCGGCTGGTGGACCAGAACGACGACCCCTACAACAGCCGGAAGGGCTTCTGGTACGCCCACTGGATCTGGGTCATGGAGGAGCGGACCCTGCCCATTTCCGGCGTGGGGGACCTGGAGAAGGACCCCCTGGTGCGCTGGCAGCACCGGCACCACTTCCTCATCGGCGCCGTCGCCGCGTCCCTGCTGCCCCTGCTGGTGGGGATCTGGACCCATGACCTGCTGGGCTGCCTGATCATCGGCGTGCTGCTGCGCATCGTGGTGACCCACCACACCACCTTCTTCATCAACAGCGCCGCCCATTTCTACGGCACCCAGCCCTACTCCGACGCCAACTCCGCCCGGGACAACGCGTTCCTGGCCCCCCTCACCTACGGCGAGGGCTACCACAACTACCACCACATGTGGCAGTGGGACTACCGCAACGGGGTGAAATGGTACCAGTGGGATCCCGCCAAGTGGGCCATCAAGTCCATGGCCTGGGCCGGCCTGGCCAGCGGGTTGCGGGCCGTCCCGGACCCGATGATCCGGCGCGCCCGGATCAAGATGGAGGAGAAGGCCCTGCTGGCGCGCTTGGCCCAGGCGCCGCCCCTGGCCGCCGAAAAGCTGCTCACCCGGGTGCAGTGCGCCCGGCAGCGCCTGGACCAGGCCCTGCTGGCCCTGCAGGAGCACCGGGAGGCCTGGGACCGCCGCAAGGCCGAAAGGAAGGCGCTCCGGCAGGAGGCCTGGGCCCGCGGCAAGGCCGAATGGAAGGAGGCCACGGACCAGCGCAAACGGGAGTTCAAGCTGGCCTGGGGGGAGTGGAAGGCGGCTCGCCTGGAAGTGCGGCGCGTGGCCTTCGCCTCATAAACCTTTTTTGAAAAAAACGGATCGGCTAGGATGGAGCCGTGGAGGCCAATCCATGGTGCGATCCAGTGTGCTCTGCCTGATCCTCGCCGCCGGGGCGTTCGCCCAGAACCCCTTCGTACCCCTCAAGCTGGACGAGTCCACCCCCATCCTGGACGTGAACAGCGCCCGTCAGGATTGGGTGCAGGTCACCAACCAGCGCATGGAGATGACCGGCAAGACCCTGCGGGTGGCCTTGGCCGGCAACGGCCTGACCGTCGTGGTCCTGGCCAAGGGTGTGGAGAAGTGGCGGCATGCCAAGCCCATCCTCCTGGGCAAGGGAGATTACAAGGAGCTGTTCAAGTCGGTGCAGGCCCTGAAGTTCACCCGGATCGTGGTGCGCAACCCCGACACCGGCCAGGAATTCGCCGCCCGGCTGGAGAAGGGCGAGCCCACCTTGGAAAATTGAGCGGCCCCAGGAACCCGGCGGAGCATCAGAACATCCCTCCAGCCTGGAGCCGGTCCACTCACCTCCGGCTCCCTTCGGGAGACCCTCATGCTCAGCAGCACCATGCAGAACGCCCTCAACGCCCAGATCAACAAGGAGCAGTACTCCTCCCAGCTCTACCTGGCTATGAGCGCCCACCTGGACGCCCGGAAGTACAAGGGCTTCGCCCACTGGCTCCGGGTGCAGGCCGGAGAAGAGACCGAGCACGCCATGAAACTGCTCGATTTCGTCATGGAGCGCTGCGCCACCCTTGAGCTCAAGCCCATCGCCGCCCCGCCGTCCCAGTTCGACGGCGTGATCCAGTTGTTCGAGCTGGCCCTCACCCACGAGAAGGAGAACACCGCCTCCATCCACAACCTGTTCGAGACCGCCCGTTCCGAGAAGGACTACGCCAGCGAGATCACCCTGCACTGGTACGTAACCGAGCAGGTGGCCGAGGAAGCCGTCATTACCGCCGTGCTGGACCATCTGCGCGCCGTGGGCGACCAGGGTGGGGCCATCTGGTATCTGGACCACCGGATGAGCAAGCGGCAGCGGGGCGAAACCCTGAACCCGAGCGATGCCTACTGATGGAATGCGGGGAGGATGCGACAATGGGCCCCCATGGAAGTCATCATTCTCCCCGACCCCCCGCAGGCAGCGCGCCTCGCCGCCCGGATCATCGAAAAGGAGCTCAGGGCCAAGCCGGCCCTGGTGCTGGGGCTCGCCACCGGGCGAACCATGGAGCGCGTCTATGCCTGCCTGGCGGCGCTGCACCGGGAGCAGGGCCTGGACTTCTCCCGGTGCGCCACCTTCAACCTTGACGAGTACATCGGGATCCCCGCCGAGCACCCCGCTTCCTACCGGAGCTACATGGACCGGCACCTCTTCCGCCAGGTGAACCTTGCCGCGGCCAGCACCCACCTTCCCGACGGCATGGCCCCGGACCTGGGGGCCGAAAGCCGCCGCTACGAGGCGATGATCCAGGAGGCCGGCGGCATCGACCTGCAGTTGCTCGGCCTGGGCAGCGACGGCCACATCGGTTTCAACGAGCCCCTGTCCGCCCTGTTGTCCCGGACCCGGGAAAAGGCCCTCACCCCCGCCACCCGCCAGCAGAACGCCCCCATGTTCGGCGGCGATCCCGCCAGGGTTCCCGCCCGGGCCATCACCATGGGCGTGGGCACCATCCTGGATTCCCGCCGCTGCCTGCTCCTGGCCACCGGGGCCGAGAAAGCCGCCATCCTGGCCAAGGCCGTGGAGGGCCCCATCACCGCCATGGTCACCGCCTCCGCCCTCCAGCTCCACCCCAAGTGCCAGGTGGTGGTGGACGAGGCCGCCGCCGCCGGGCTCCAGGGCATCGACTACTACCGTTGGATCTTCAACAACGAGCCCGAGTGGGCCGATTTCCGCTGATCCGTCGCGGAATCCAGGAACTCCGGGACGGGGACCTTGCTGGTGGTGGAGGACGATTCGGGCGTGCGGCACCTCACGGTGCACCATCTCGCCGCGGCGGGCTACCAGGTGCTGGAAGCCGGGAATGGCGTCGCGGCCCTGGCCCTGCTCCAGTCCCGGCAGGAGCCGGTCCACCTGCTGCTGACGGACGTGGTGATGCCCGGGATGAACGGAGCCGAGCTGGCAGGCCAGGCGCGGGCGCTGCGGCCGGAACTCCGGGTGATTTACATGTCCGGGTATCCCGACGACGTCCTCTCCGCCGCCGGCGATGTCTCAGCGGGCCATCCCCTCATCGCCAAGCCCTTCGACCGCGCGACCCTCCTGGCCGCAGTCCGCAAGGTGCTCGCGGGACGTGGAGCCGGTTCCAGGCTACAATAGGCTGTACGACTGCAGGTCCCGTAGCTCAGTGGATAGAGCATCCGCCTCCTAAGCGGAAGGCCACGCGTTCGAGTCGCGTCGGGACCACCAGCAAAATACATGATTCAAGAGGCCCAAAACCTAACGGTGACGGGCCTCTTGGCTTGCATGGACTGGGCGCACCAATGGTTTTGCGGGAAGCATTTGCTGAGAATGGGACCCGATTTGAAGGTCACGCCGGAGCCACGCAGACTTCTGGCGGATGGCAGCTGCCTTCGCCTTCTTCCTCAAGGTGGTCTTCCGCTGGGCCTCAGGGCGATGGATTCTTTTGGCGCTGGCAAGCCCGGTTACGGAGTTCCAGGACCGCCCGTATCTGATCGCCTCGATGGTTCCCCCGGAGACACCGTATGCTTCCCCGATCTCCCTGGCACTCAAGGACGTGAGCCGGAGCAGGTCCCAGATCTGGGTGGCGTCCGCTTCGGTCAAGACCGTGAAGGGGCACTTCCTCATGTTTTCCGTGTTGTCCAGTACCTGCAGGTTCTCAAGGCAGTTGTTCCGGGGGTTTCCGTCGATGTGGTCCACCTTCTGGTCGAACCGGAGAGGGCCGGTGATCATGGCCATAATCTTGAGGCGGTGGAGATTCGGGAAAGTTTTATGGTCGCTGTGCTGCAGGTGGACACGGTAGTAGCCGTGATAGCCGAAGTGGACCTTCAGGTAGTGAGTCCGCCCCTTGTCGCTGATCACCTCATCGTCCGCGCTGATCCAGTAGTCCACGAAGCCGGGGATCTGGTAGAAGGTCTTGCCGTCAAAAATCCTGGTGATGGGCTGGTACATGGTGGGATCTCCATCATGAATAACCAGCATCGGCTGAAACCGAGGACCGGTAGGATGCGAAGTGGATCGCGGGCCTGCCATCCCATGAAGCCTGCCCAGTCCCTGGCTTACGAGGTGGCGCCCCGCCTGCAGTAGGTGGGGTCGGCGCATGCTCGCCTGGCCCTGTCCTGGCGGGTGTGGGGGCGAGGTCCAACGGTCCAGGTCCATGGTGGCGCCGGAGGCGCTGGAGGATCTTCTCCCCCGAGGTCCGGGTGCAAATTCAGGTTCACCGTAGCCATGGAGCCGGCGGCGCCTAGGGTGTAGCTGTGGCCATGGCCAGCGGTTAAGCCTACCGTCTTGGAGAGCCCGCGTCGGCCCCCGAACCGGGTGGATGACCGGCCGAACGCGGGAACATCAACAAGTCAGCTCACAACCTCCGAGCAGAGGGGTGAATCAATACCCTAGCGGCGGTGGGCATCATAGAAACATGGACGCAGGCATTGGAGCCTCTACTTTTGCGGTCAGCAAAGGCATGACCACCGCTGCATCTCTCCGTTCTCAATAAGAAAATCATCAATATTCATGACGGGTATGGTCATGATAAATTCTTAGACTGTCTGGGTCCTCGCTGCTAGGCACAAAACCGTTGTACACTTGCCCATTCATGGGAGATTGATGATGGAGTGCGGCGAATGTGGTAAAATCGTTGACGCTTCTGCTAATACGATCCATGTCATTCGTATATGCTCAACCTGTGGTCGGAAAATCAGGATTCTTGAGCAAGGTGAAAATGGAATAGGCATCAAAATCCAAAAGGGTGATCAATTCGTTATCCCTCCTGGTTGGCTAACCATTTCACTAAACCCTCTTAAATCTAGGGGGCAATTAAGTCGTGCTGGTATAGATATGTTTGCAAACCAAATTTTTGTTGGTGACATCAATAACAGGAAAAACGATATTGTAGAATTGCTAAGTGATTTGGAAACAAGATACGATAATATTCTTAAAGAATCAGAACTCTTGAAAGGGCTTGATATTTCATCTCCATCCGATGGGCAGATCGCATCGGAGATATTGATGAATAATAAAAACACCATTGAATGGTGGGCGAATCTAACAGGGATGTTAGCGCAAATGTCAAGAGAGGCTATTTTAACCAATAATATTACTGAAGCCGTTTGGGCTGCAATGTTTTCAGAAAGAGCACGTTCGATGTTGATATTTAAAGAGAACCTTGAGGAAGTGGTTTGGATGGGTGGATCAGTGAGGCGGGTCATAGATTTTCTTCATATTTGGGATAACGATAGAGATAATGGAACTGAAGCATTTTGGCAAATAATGCTCAACCAAAATACTTATGCATTATCACAGATTTTTGCAGTCCCACTCATATTTATTCAAGATGCAGCTTATGTTGGTGGAATGACTATTGATAGACAAAATGCTAAATTTGTTGATTATCTATTTTCAATAGAATCTTCTAAAGAAGCAGTTTTGATAGAAATAAAAACGCCTGTAACAAAATTACTTGGTTCGAAGTACCGAGGCACATATCGTCCATCAAGCGAATTATCAGGAGCCGTTATGCAAGCGCTCGATTATCGAGCTAATGTAATTCAGAATATCACTTCAATTACTTCTGAAACAGGTCAAATCATAAAAGCATTCAATCCTAAATGCGCCTTGATTATAGGTAATGGTTCTGCGGAATTTGAAACGTCTGCAAAACGTCAAGCTTTCGAAAATTTTAGATCAAATTCGGCAAATATTGAAATTATAACATTTGATGAATTGTTTAAAAAACTGGAAATCCTCGTAAATTTATTCGGTTTGGCAAGATCGACTCCCCCCGCGCCCCAAGGCAAATGATGGTCTCATCCGCAGTTGCCTTTGCCGAGTGTCAGTTTCAGTTAGGATGGTAATTCAATAATTTTTGCCAGAGTCTCCTTGGACATTTAGACGGATTCGGGCTTGGGGTTCGGATAAATTCGCACCCACACCAGAATCTTACCGTCAAAAGCGATAGAATGGCTCCAGCATGGCGTTGCAAAACTCAATCTACGCCGGGTGACTCATGCCATCTGGGTTCCTTCAAGATATGTTTCTGTGAGAGGATGGACCATGATTGAATTCATATTAAATGACACATCTGATCGGCAGTCAATGTCAGGCAGTTCGCCTTTTGAAACCACCATCGACTATGGGATTGAAATCAAAAAGCGCGACGATGCTACTGCTGAATGGAAGCTCCTTGACCCCACTGATAGGCAAACATTCAATAATCGGATCGATCTCTATTTCCAGAATAAAGGTGTTATTGATTTTAAATTGCCTGAAGTAATAAAAGGGAAAAATTTATTTCTTCTCGAAAAAGAAATTTCTGCACAAATCATGGAAGGCAATGGTCTCAAAATTTTGGCGATAGAAGAGTTAAATCACTCATCATCACTTCTAGAATTATTAGAAAATGCCGAAAATACAGAACAAATAAGGGAACTGTATCGATTAAGGAAGAGAACCGTTTCATCCGAAAAAAATTCAGGGATTAATGCTGCGGAGGCAAATAAACTAAAAAACTGCATGAGACAAGGTCGAGAATTATATCTATCAGGTTATGCAGGTACATTTATGGTTAAGCCGCTGAGCCTCTTCTATTCACTTACAGCGTACGCATATGCAATTGTTATTCTAAATAATCCCCTAAGGTATGCCTTAGAGAGTCTTCCAGGATCGCACGGGCTTAACTATCTGCCTGCTGACACAAAAATTCAATTTGGGGGTGATATAAAACAAGGGACATTCAGTGAGCTTTTTACTTCTTTCCCAACGTTTAAGGTGATATACAAGAGGGCGAGCATCGTTCAGAACAACAAAGACTCTATTATGGCATTTTATAATACAAGGATGACAGTGGGAATTGGAACTCTGCTCAGTATGGTTCCTGAAATAAGGGGGTATTTCAATCTCGTTACAGGGAGGCTTTCCCGAACCTTTCCCCTGGACTTGCAAACAGTTAGCGATGCACGAGGTGCCAGCTGGGAGTTTCAAATTGGCGATGGTGAATCTCGTCCCTCTCATATAGACATTGAAAATTCTTTCACTGGATTCACGCATACTGAACGGCACGGAAAAACCTGCGTTACTGTGCCCCTGCTCGAGGCAAGTAAGATCAAGGCAACCATTTATACTGATATCCGCGGGCGCTTGTGGTATATTGAAAATCCATTTTATCCACTGATTTTACCAGAACTTTGCCTTCATTTCCTATTGATCAACTCATATAGCAATATCATGAGGTATTCGCCGGATCAGTGGGGGGATATATTATTAAATCATGTTAAATCAGATATTTCCCTTATTACGAGAAAATATTTATCTGCATTTGAAACTAAATTCCCAACCTTGCTTTTACGCTCATTTTCAAATTATTTCCCTTATGTCCCATCAAATGGTTCCGAATAGCCTATTTGGTTCACCAAC
>Ga0302320_10013645_pt1 | contig 16947 bp, 9 predicted proteins | sample Bog_T0_3_FD_202130 | JGI IMG/M metagenome (GOLD analysis project Ga0302320, IMG submission 202130) | Peat permafrost microbial communities from Stordalen Mire near Abisko, Sweden - Bog_T0_3 | ecosystem: Environmental > Terrestrial > Soil > Wetlands > Peat | place: Sweden: Abisko, Stordalen Mire... | reverse complement strand
TGACTTCTTCCTTTGTTGGCATGTCGATTACACTCCAAGGGTTGACAGTTTTCAGTGTTCAGTTTTCAGTGTTCAGTAGCACAACGTTCGCGCGAGCGTCACTGAAAACTGAAAACTGAAAACTGAACACTCTTCCGTTCAATATCCTCCCAGGCTCAGGCCGCCGTCGACCCGCAGCACCTGCCCGGTAAGGTAGGATGCCTCGTCGCTGGCCAGGAAGGCCACCACGCTGGCGATCTCCTGCGGCTTGCCGATGCGTTTCATGGGAATGATATTTTTGATCTGGTCGCCGGCAATGCCGCGGACGACCTGGCTCATGTCGGTCTCGATCATTCCCGGCGCCACGGCGTTCACGCGGACTTTGCGTTGGGCAAGCTCCTTGGCCAGGGCGCGGGTCAGGCCGTTGATGCCGCCCTTGCTGGCCGCGTAGTTGACTTGTCCGCGCGAGGCGAATTCGGCCGCCGTGCTGGAAATATTCACGATGCTGCCGCTGCGCTGCATCAACATGGGCTGGCTCACCGCGCGGCAGTAGTTGAACGTGCCGCCGAGGTTGGTATCGAGCACATCGCGCCATTGTTCGTCGGTCATGCTGCCGGTCAGGCCGTCCTTGACGATGCCGGCCGAGTTCACCAGGATGTCGATCCGCGTCCACTCGGCGATGAGGGCCTCGACGATCTCCTGGGCCCGCGGGGCGTTGCGGACATCGGCCTGCAAGGCGCGGACCTGCCGGCCCTGGGCGGTCAGTTCGGCCACCAGGGCCTCGGCCGCTTGCTGGTTCGAGTTGTAGACGAAGGCCACGGTCGCGCCCTCGGCGGCCAATTGCTCGACGCACGCCCGGCCAATGCCCCGGCTGCCGCCCGTGACGATCGCTTTCTTGCCTTCTAGTCGCATGCTCTTCACAATTCTAGTGCCGGTACTCCGGCCATAAAGACTGGCATCTAAACCGTTGAGGGCACCACGGGAGGACCGGGCTGGTACAATATCGTCAGCAGGTTGCGCATCTCTTGCAGGATCAATTCGTCGGCATTGGCTTCCAGCGGGTACTGGGTGGCCAGGTTGTAGCGTTCCAGGACCAGCCGGGCACTGACGGTCGTCCGGCCATCGACCGAACCCTGGGCCTTTAGTTTCGTTTCGGTATCGGTTTGCGAGATGATCTCCGCGGTTACGGTGAGCAGTTGGCCCGGTTCGACGAACTGCCCGTATTTTACGTTGTTTGCCTGCTTCAATACGATCATCGAGTGGGCGAAATCTTCGCTCAAGCGGATCAACCATGCGGAAGCCTGGGTCATGGCTTCCAGCATCAATACCCCCGGCATGACGGGGAAATTGGGGAAGTGGTCCGCCAAGTATTCTTCGGCCATCGTCAGCGACTTGACCGCGGTAATCCTGGCGCCAGGTTGAAAGTCGACGATTCGGTCGATTAACAAAAACCGCATGGAATGGCAGCCGCCGCCGGTAATCCGGCCGTTAATTCTGTCTAACGCATAAACATGCAAGTATAACCAGCCACCCCCGGCTCTACAACCGCTCTGCGGCCCACAAAGCCCAATTTCCGAGAGGCATCTGAGACAAAATAGATAAAATTATCTGGCGCGCTGCGTCTTCCTCCGGCTCGCATTCCAGGCTGCTGGGAGGTATGATCTTATTATCCGCGGATTCCGCGAATTTTCGCAGATTCATACCCTATGTGCTTTGAATCTGCGAAAATCTGCGGAATCTGCGGATGATTGTTTGTCACGATTCTTATTGATTCGTTTCGGCCATCCTACGCATTTCGATAGAATATCCAACCAATAGTAGGGGAAGCGTGCCATGTTTTGTCGGGGAGTCCGCGGCGCGACGACCGCCGATGCCAATACGCGGGACGACATCCTGCGGGCGACGCAGGAGCTTCTGGCGCTGATCATCCGTCAGAACGGCATCCGGGCGGAGGATGTGGCCAGCGCGATTTTTTCCACGACCTCCGACCTGAACGCGGAGTTTCCCGCGCTGGCCGCCCGGCAGTTGGGGTGGTACGACGTGGCCCTGCTCTGCAACCACGAGTTGGACGTGCCGGGGTCGCTACGGCTGTGCATTCGCGTGCTGGTGCTTTGGAACACCGACATGCCGCAAGATGAGATCGCGCACGTCTACATCAAGAAAGCGGTGAATCTGCGTCCCGACCGCTCGCAACTTCCGCCCGTGGACTGGGAAGAACTGGAGACCTGGATCAGCCAGCGGTTGCAAGAGACGAAAGCGGCGAAACGCTAGCGATCTTTGTTCCGCCCTTTGGGAAGTAGCGGCGTCGCGATCTTTTCATACAGCACGAAGAGGAACTCGACCCGTTGCCGGTCGCTGGTGAAGGGTTGCGAGCGGTAGCAGCGGTCCACCGCGCGGTCAAGCGTTGCGTGGGCCTTCACCAGGTTTGCCGGCATGGCCAGGGCATCGTACAGGTCCGCCAATTTCGCGCCCTCGGTCAGGTGTTCCTTGCGCGCCTCCAGCACGTCTTGCGCCGCCGCCTCGACCGCGGCGCGCTGCTTCAGGCTCGGCTCGTCCGGCCACGGGTAGTTGTTGTACACAAGCCTCGTCGAGTAGCGGTAATCCGACTTGATGCGCCCGCAAACGACTTTGACCCACGCCATGTGCATCGCCGAGGACAAGACGCCGAAATGGTACGGGCTGGCGTCTGGAATGCAAGAACAGCTATTGTGAACGATCACGCTGGGCGGGAAGTAGCCGAACGTGACGTAACGGCGACTCTCCGACGTGTGTTGCGGGACAACGACGTATCTCTTCTTCGGTTGGCGAATTTCGGCAAAGAGCGTTGGCTCTTGCGCCTTGCGGCGAGTGGGCTCTTTCTTGCTTGCCAGGCGAAACTCCCGGACCCCTTGCACTCGCGACTTGATGCCCGGATTCGCCAGGATGTCTTCCGCGGACGCATCCATGAGCCAGAGGCACCAGCGAGGGATGTTGTGCAAGTACTCGTCCGCGCAGAGCAGCGGGCGGAGGAACTTCTTTGCGCCCGGGTTCTCCGCCAGAAACTGCTTGCGGTCCGCCTCCTCGACAATCAGGAAGCCCCCGTCCGTCGGTTTGTTCCCGTACTCGCAGGCCGGCACGTCGCAGATCGGCTTGCTGCGCGAAATGACCGCAACGTCCGGTCCCTCAATGAGATAGGGGCTGATGTTCTTTACGCTCGCAACGCTGGCTTTCTTGTCGTGATACTCGTAGATGCGATTGTTGTTGGCGTTGAAAGCCGCGAAACCAATGATGACGACATGAACGTGAGCCTTGCCGCGGGCTTCGCTTTCCCAAGCGAAGGTGCGGTGAGCGAAGTGAATCTTCAGACCGAACTGCCGGAAAAGCGGGTTCCAGAGCGCGCCGGCTTGTTCTCCCTGACTTATGGAGTTGGTGGAAACGAAGGCCACGCGTATTTGCGTGTTTTGGACATACTCCGCCGCCTTGTGATACCAGCCGGTGACGTAATCCAAGACCCCCGCGCCGTTGTTTCTGCCCCACACGATTTCCATGTCCTCGCTTTGCTCGGCCGTCATCAAGTGTTTTCCCACGAAGGGCGGATTGCCCAGGATGTAGCTGCATTTCTCCGGCGAAAGAATCTCTTTCCAATCCCGGCGTAAGGCGTTCGTACAGACGATCTTTGGCGACTTCGTCAGCGGTAAACGGACGAAATATTGTCCGAATGCCTCCGATACCCGAATGTTCATCTGGTGGTCCATCAGCCACATGGCCACCTCCGCGATCCGCGCCGGCCACTCGTTGATCTCGATGCCATAGAAGGCATCGACGTCGACGAGCGACAATCCCAAGTGTTGCTGGCCCCCCACTTGCAAACACTTCAAAATCCCGATTTCCAACAACCGCAGTTCGCGATACGTAACCAGGAGAAAGTTACCGCAACCGCAAGCCGGATCGAGAAAGCGAAGGCCAGCAATCTTCTTGTGGAACTGTCTGAGGAGGTTCTTGTCGCCCTTGATTCGCTCGAATTCCGCCCGCAGATCGTCTAAGAAAAGCGACTGTACCACCTCGAGGATGTCGCGCTCGTTCGTGTAGTGGCCACCAGATTGCCGCCGCTCTTTGGATTCCATCGTTCCCTGGAAGAGCGAGCCGAAGACGGCCGGCGAGATTTGCGACCAATCGAATTGAGTGCAGGCCAAAAGGCTGTTCCGCATGTCCCGATTGAAATCGGCGAAACCGAGCCTTTCGGCGAACAATTCACCGTTCACATAGGGGAAAGCGGCAAGTGTTTCGTCCAGGTTCTTCTGTCGCTTTTCCGCGGGCGTGTTGAGCACCGCAAATAGCTGCTCCAGATGGACGCCCAGGTCGGAACCGTCGGGCTTGGTGCGGTCCTCAATGAACAGGCGAAACGCCTCGCGCTCGACGATGCCCGTCCACTGCGCGAAAAGACAGAATAAAATCCGCACCAGGAAGCGCTCGAGATCGTGGCCCGCGTAACCGCCCGCCTCCAAGGTGTCATGGAGGTCGTCCATGATGGCGACCGCCTTCAAATTGATCGGATCGTGGTCCTTGAAACGGCGTTGGTCGTAGCCGGCAAAGAAGGCGAACGCGTGGATGTTGCGGTGCAATTCGGCGAGGACAAATTCGGTTGTCTCGACCCTGTGCCCTGCGAACAGCGGCAGCGGCCGGTCGTCTTCCGGCTCCAAATCGTACAGTGCGAAACGCGCAAAATCGGAGACGATAACGTAACGCGGCACTTCGTCGTCGCGTCCCTCGTGGAGCAGATCCTGAATATAAGCGAAAGCTTGTGACTCGGCCTTGCCCAGGTCCTGGCCGCGGCTCTTGTGCTCGACAAGGAGCGTTCCGCGCCAGAACATGTCGATCCGTCCGTAGGTACCCCCAATCTGCTTGACCGGCGACTCGAACGCCGCCACGTCCCGCCGTCGTTTGCCGAAGACCGCGAAGAACTCGTTCCAGAACGTCTGTTTATCAGCGCTCTCGCTTGTGGCGCCGGCCCAGTCTGAAGAAAAGCGAATCGCGTTCTGGCGGATCTCATTCCATGAGATGGGCATTCTTCCGTCCTCCCTAGGCTGCGCGTCGCGGCCGGGTCGGAAACCCCGCGCCGAAACAGGTTCGTCGACCCTGTAGCACTTTACCCGAATGCAACCGCACCCGCAAGGGACACCCGCCGCACGCGCTTCGCAAAGCGGTGATAAATCACCGCACTCCAAAGGTCGTCTACCGCTTCTCCATCTTCTTCAACCTGCGCTGCGCAAGCACGAAGGCGTCGTTGTTCGCGACAGGCGGCTTCAGCGGCACCCGATGATAGAGCCCGGCCGCCACGTCGTCCAAGCCGTATTGCTCGGCGATGCGGCCCAGCACGTACCAGTCGCCGTCGTCCATCCGCTCGCCGCGCAACTCGACGGCATGGCGCAGGTTCTCCAAAGCGTCGGGCGTCTTGCCCAATTCGGCATAGACGGCCGCCAGCGTGCGCAGACAGGCGGCGTTCTCCGGCTTGGCCTGCTTGACGGCCGCCAACGCCTCGTCGAGGGCCTGCTGCGTCACGTTGCCGGCAACCACCGCGGCCCAGGCCGTGTCGCGACCCGGCGACCCAGGGTACTGGGTGCCCGCGGGTGCCCCGGCGGGGACCTGGGTCTTGGGCGGCACGACGCGGGCCTGGCCCTGTTCCATGACGACATCCCACGACGAGTCGTTGAGCTTCTCGCCACTGACGCGCACATGGAAGCCGGCTGTCGCGTCGCCTTCGATGTGGAAATCCGCCTGGAGCACGCCATCGACGATCCGCAGCGGCGGGACCTGATCATCGCGCATGGCCTCCAGCGCGGGACGAACGGCCAGATAGAGGGCCTGCCGCGCGGCCGCGACGTCGTCGGGCGCGGCCGTGCTGACGAGCAAGGCGGGGACCTTTTCGGATGCCTTGCTGCCGGAGAGCGCGGCGGCGAACAATTGCTGCACCACGCGCCGCGGCGCGTCCTGGGCCAGATCGGATTCCTCCATGCGGCGCAAGCGGGCAACGGCCTTCGCCTTGGCATGCAGTTCGTCGGGCTTCGCGGCGCCCTGGGCGGCCGCCTCGTAGAGCGCCGCGGAAAGGGCATAGAGCCGGGCCTGCTGGAGCGACTCGGCCGCGTTCTGTAGGATCTCGCACCGCGCCTCGGCGTTGGCGGCAAGCTCGGTGGCCTTGTGGTCGGCGTCCGACACGCCCTGCCGCGCGGCCACCGCGGCCACGAGAAAGCCCCGCCAGGAGGCCGATTTCTCCGCCCGGGCCGCCAGCTTCTCCAATTCCGTATACTTCTCGCGGAACAACAGCGCCGTGGCCAGATTGACTTCCAGCGCGTCGAGCCGGCTGCGCGGCCCAAGCTGCCGCTGGGCCTTGCGATACTCCTCGATCGCGTCGTCCAGCCGCGTGCCCGGCGCATAGCGCAGGCCGTCCTCGTCGTGTTCCAGCAGGATGGCCCAATCCATCCGCGTGGCGACGTCTGCCGGATCGAGTTCCAGGGCCTTTTGATAGGCCAACGCCGCGCCGGCCCAATCCATGCCAGGACGGAAATGACGGCCCAGCAGATCGTAGGTAAGGGTGCGGGCCAGGTTGGCATAAGCGGCCGCGGAGTGCGGTTCGAGCTCGACGGCCCTGCGGGCTTCGGCGCGGGCCGCGTCGCCCAGTCCCGCCTTGAGCAACAAACGCGAATAAGCGGCATGCTGGTCGGCGTGATCGGACTCCGCGCTGAGCGTCGTGGTGGGAGGCGCCTCCGGTGGTGCGGGCACCGTGTGCTCATGGTCGGCGGCGGGGCACCCTCCGGGTCGCTCGCCGCGTTTCGCCGCGCGGGCCATCTCCTCGCGGGCGTGGGCCAGGGCCTCCGCCACGCGGCCCGCGGCCATGTCCGCGGCGGCGATGTTCTCCAAGCTGACTTTCACTTCCCAGGGCGAATCGTCGCTCTTCGACAACTCGGCAATCCCTTGCCGCAGGTCTTCGACCTCTTCCGCGGTGAATCTTCCAGGCCCCGTGTCCAGGCTGAAAGTGCCCACGATCACGTTCTCGCCCGCCAGCGAGAATTGCTGGCTGATTGTCGCCGGCCCATAATGTTTCGTCCACGAGTCGGGCAGCGTCTTGCAAGTGAAGCCGGCCGGCAAGGTGACGCGGTACTGCAACTGCCGCCGGTGCGGTTCCGGGAGCAGCAGCGGGCCTTTCCGCTCTTCCAAAGGCGACGCCGTGGTCCGCTCGGAATCCGCGTCGTCGTCGGGCGCGATGCCGCGAATCAGGTCGGGCAAGCGCTGAAAGAGTGGATCGGGCTGGAGCGTGATCGTGGCCGTGGTTTCCTCGAACTGGCCGATCCGCGCGTCGGGCACATCGGCCGTGACGCGGAACGGTTTCGCCAGGTCCAACGGCGCGCTGTACTCCAGTCGGGGCGAGGCCTGCGAGCGGAACTGGTCCTTCAAGAACTCCTTCCACCGCTTGCGCAGGGCCTTGGTGCCCAGGCTCGCGTAGTCCTCGCGAAGGTCTTCCTCATAGGAGCCGCTGGAAGAAACCGTGACGCGGACGTGGCCCTTGCCGTTGTCGCCGGGGAACAACTCGATGAGTTGATCGCCCGTGTTGTCTTTGTAATCCATGTGCCCGGTGTGGATCAACTCGCGGGTCTCGCGGTCGGCCAACAACGACCAGCGGTCCTGGTCCATCAGCGGCAGATATCCGGCCGGGGCGCATCGCGCGGAAGGATCGATCCACATCGGCGGGCCGGAAAAGGGGACAGTCCCCATTTGCCGGAACGGCCCGGAGGGTGCTTGGCACAAATGGGGACTGTCCCCTTTTCCGGCCCCCGCTTGCGGGTCGCCCGGAATGTAGACGATGGCGTGATCGAAATCGCCCAACCCCGGCAGGTTCGGCGCAATGTCGTCGTAGCGTCCGGTGCGAAGCAGGGCCACGTCGGCGCGAATGCCGGCCACGCGGAGCATGGCCACCAGCAACGTGGCCTGGTCCTTGCAGTCGCCGTAGCGGCGGGCGAGCGTCTCGCGCGACGAGCGGGGCACGATCGCCCCCTTGCCGAACTCGATGCCCGTGTAGCGGATCTGGCTGCGCAGCGAGGCCAGCAGCAATTCCACGACCTTGTCGCGACCCGTCTCCTTGCCGACGGCCTTCTCCACCAGCGGACGGACCGTTTCCAGGTCGAGATGCGACTCGACCAGGTCGGCGTAAGCCGCGGCCACGTCGCCCCACGACTTGCCCGTCGAAAAGGCCACCTGCGGCGTCTTCATTTCCTCAGCCGGCAGATAGGGTTCGGGCGAGGGCGTAGCCGGCAGCGGGCCGAGTTCGAAGACCAGCGAAACGCGCCCGTCGGCCTCGTTGCGGACCGGACGGACGTCGCTGCTGCCGACTTCATATTTCAGCGGCAACGCGGCGGGCGCATCGATCACCAGCCGCAGCTTGCGGACCGGGTATTGCTGCGTGAGCAGGAAACGCTCGACGATGCCGTGATCGAACAGCGAGCGGATCTCGCGGGTCTCGATCTCCTCTTCCACGACTGCGCCCACCACGATCGCCGGCAGCGGCGCGCGGAGTAGCTTGTCGTCGCTGAACAGGTTGGGCGCGTCTTGTTCCGCCGGGGCCTCGCCGATGCTCTCCTGGTCCAGCAGATGGGCCTGGCCGTCGGGCGTGATCACGCGAACGCGAAAGACCGGCTTCTCTTCGCACCAGGGCGACCAGTCGGCTTCGCTGCACGACCAGTCGTCGACACCTTTATCGGTCAGGAAGCGGTAGACCCGCCGCGCGATGCGATGTTCCCGGCCCTGCTCGTCGAGTTTGTAGACGTGCTCCTCGAAGAGCATCTCGATATCGCCGTCCTTGGGCGCGGGCTGCGCGGTCGCGGCACGAAGGATGGCCTCGGGACTTGCCGAAAGCGCCGGCAGGTTCCACGGCTCTTCCACCGCGGCGCGGCCGATCTGGGGGACGAGCAAAGATGCCAGGAAGACAAAGCTCGCGACGGAGCCAGGGAGCCGGAGCATATGACGTCGCTTCATGCAGGGACCTCGATGGGTTGCGTACGGGGATTAGCGGCCGGTTCCGTTGCGGGGCGAATGCTAGCGTGACCCGCACGGCCGCGCACACGTTATTGTAGCCCGGCGAGGCAAGCGGGGCAAAGAAGCGAATGAGTACATGGTGCCCGGGCAGCGGGTAGCGCTGGTGCCCGATACAATACCGGAAATGCACCCTCGCAATGCGTGCGATTTGCAACTTGGTCGCTCGTTGGCTAAAATCGCGATTGCTCGCGTTCCGCCTGCCGCATCCCTCCGGAGTCTTCATCATGCCGAATCGCAATCTCGCCAACAGCAGCCGTCTCGCCGCGTTCGCCCTGGTCGCCTGCTTCGCCGCTCGTTTGCCCGCGACCGAGATCACCATGTCGGGCCTGTTGGACGACATGACGAATCTCACGGCGATGGCCGAGTTCCCCAATCCGCCGTATGTGGCCAAGCAGTTTTCCTCCTACGACCGTGCCTCGACCACGCCGGCCGATCCGAAGACCTGGTTCGCCAACAACGATTGCGGCAACTACCTGCGGATCGAGGAGCGCAACGGCCGCAAGGAACACGTCATGGCCGACATGCAAGGCCCCGGGGCGATCACCCGCATCTGGTCGCCCAACCCCGGCGGCACGCTGCGGATCTATCTCGATGGCAACGAAGAGCCGGCCCTGGAATACGCGATGGCCGATCTGCTGAGCGGCAAACATCCGCTCTTGCCCGCGCCGATCGCCGTGGGCCTGAGCCAGGGCTGGAACCTCTACTTTCCCATTCCCTACGCCAAGAGTTGCAAGGTGACTTGCGACAAGGGCGGGCAGTATTATCACGTCGGCTATCGGATGTATCCGGCCGGGACGAAGGTGAAGACGTTTACGGTCGAGCAACTGGAGGCGGCGCAGTCGGTTATCAAGGACCTCGTCGCCAATCTGGTTGCGCCTGACGCGCCGCCCCCCAGCGAGCAAAGAAAGCGGCCTAAGCCGAAATTTGGCTTCATGCTCGAGCCAGGCAAGACGTCGAAAGCGATCACACTGGGCGGCCCGGCAGCGATTTATTGCTTGTCGGCGAAAGTCGGTGTGCCAAAGGAGAAGGTTGAGGAAGCCTTGAGATCGATCGTCATCCAGATCAGCTTTGATGGACACAAAACGGTTGAGGCTCCCTTGGGCGATTTCTTCGGTGCAGCACCCGGCATCAACGCCTTTTACTCACTGCCATTACGGGTTGACAGCGACGGCTGGATGACCTCCTTCTGGCACATGCCTTTTCAAAACGAAGCAATAGTTCTTCTGACAAATTACGGCCAGTTTCCTGTGTCAATCAGCTTAGACGTACTTAAATCTGCCTCGAACTGGACCGATTCCTCCATGTACTTCCACGCCCGCTGGAAGATCGAGCACGACGTCCGCACGCGGCCCATGCAGGACTGGAACTATCTGACGGCCAAAGGCAAAGGCGTTTTCGGCGGCGTGGCCTTCTTCATCGATAACCCGGTCAAGGACTGGTGGGGCGAAGGCGACGAGAAGATCTATGTCGATGGCGAGAGCTTTCCCAGCCATTTCGGCACCGGTACGGAAGATTATTACGGTTACGGCTGGTGCTGCCCGCAACTCTTCACGCACGCCTACCACAACGAGGCCCGCTGCGACGGCCCCGGCAACTACGGCCGCACGAGCGTCAATCGCTTCCACATTCTCGATCGCATCCCCTTCACCACGAGCTTCAAGTTCGACATGGAGCTATGGCACTGGAAGGACTGCGAGGTGAATATGGCCGTGATGGCCTATTACTATGGCCTGCCGGGGGCGGAAGACACCTTCCCGCCCATCAAGCCGGAGCAACTCGTGCTGCGGCCGATGCCCGAGTATGCCGGCTCGCGGGTACCCGGCGCGATCGAAGGCGAGAAGATGCGGATCGTCAAAGCGACCGGCACGCCCGGCACGCAGGATTGGGACGACGACAGCGGCGGCGCGCATCTCTGGTGGCACGGCGGCCAGAAGCCGGGCGACGAATTGCTGCTGGAGTTCGACGTTCCCAAAGCGGGCAAGTATCGCGTCGTCGGCCGCTTCCTGAAGGCCATCGACTACGGCATCATCCAGTTGGCCGTCAATGGCCAGAAGGCCGGCGAGCCCATCGACTTCTTCCACGACGCCGTGATCCACACCGGCCAGATTCCCCTGGGCACGTTCGAGTTGAAGAAAGGCCCGAACCGGCTCTCCGCGGTGGTGGTCGGCGCCAACCCCAAGGCCCAGAAGCAATACATGTTCGGGCTGGATTACATTCTGCTCAAGCCCGAGCGCTAGGCGCAGGCCGCGGTCGGCTGCCGAACGGCGATTATGCACGTATGCCACACAGTTTGACGTCAGCAAGACCGATCGGCCACTTGAGCGACCATCCGGCTGCCGAACGTGTTTTTTGGCCCGCAAGGCTGCGTTTTCAGGCGAATAAGTTCCCCAGAAGGGCTTGTTGCCTGGGAAGACTTGCATTTTTATCGTAATGTGCGCGCACTTCTTGCGGAAACGCCTCGATAAATGCTATAGTATAGGGGACACGAGGAGAACCCTTATGCTCATTGAATTCCGGGTTGAGAATCATCGTTCCTTGCGGGACGAGCAAGTGCTGACCCTGGAGGCGGGCCGAGTCGGCGACGAAACCGACCCACGGCCGCGGCAGGTCCCCGGCCATTCGGAAAAACTCTTGACCGTTGCCGGCCTCTACGGCGCAAACGCCAGCGGCAAAAGCAACGTGCTGGCGGCGCTGTCGTTCATGTGCGAGGCAGTCGTGATGTCTCATCGTTTCTGGTCGCCCGATGTGGGAGAGCCTCGCGAGCCGCTCGTGCCTCGCGAACCGTTCGCCTGGGGGCCGAAGAAGAACGAACGGTCGTTATTTGAGGTGACGTTTCTTCTCGGCCGCGTTCGTTATCAATATGGCTTTCAGGCATCGGATGAACAGTTCTTGGAGGAATGGCTTTACGCGTGGCCTAGTGGAAAGAAGCAAGTCTGGTTCGAGCGGGAGAACCAGACATTCAAGTTTGGGGAGAACCTGAAGGGCGAGAATAAAGTAATCGTGGGGGTCACTCGACCGAACGCCTTGTTTCTTTCGGCCGCTGTGCAGCACAAGCACCCGCAGCTTTTGCCGATCTTCTCGTGGTTTCGATCTTTTGAAGTTGTCAACCTACGCAAAGGTCGCTATCCCGCGCTGCCAATTCAAATGGCGTCTGAACTCGCGCTGACTCGCCTGTTGGAGGAGGAACCAGGCCAACTGACATTTTTTCAAGAGGAACAATTGCCAAAATCACTGTTGGAGGATTTTCGCAATTTGTTGAAGCACGCGGACATCGGAGTCGTGGACTTTCGGGTCGAAAAAAACAGGTCGGATGACAAACGTCGACGTCTCAGTCCACACTTTTATCTGAAACACCAAAGTGAGCGGGACGACGCTTGGTTGCCGCTCAGAGAAGAATCGCACGGGACGCAAACCTTGTTCCATATGGCATTGCCGATCTTGCAGGCCCTACAAGAAGGTGGTGTCCTTCTGGTCGACGAACTGGAGCGCAGCCTGCACCCGTCGCTCGCCCGGGAAATCATTCGCCGTTTTAACGATCCCGCCGCCAATCCGAAAAATGCTCAAATCATTTTCACGACGCACGACACGAACCTTCTCGGGACGATGGTGGGCGAACCGGCGCTCCGGCGAGACCAAGTTTGGCTGACGGAAAAAGACACCGAGGGAGCGACCGTGCTTTATCCATTGACGGACTTCAAACCCCGCAAGGCTGAGAATCTCGAACGTGGCTATCTCCAGGGCCGCTATGGTGCGATCCCATTTCTCGGCGATTTCTTGGTGACGGAGGAATGAAGCAACATGGCAAATGCCCGCAAACGTCGACGCCGGCCGGGACGCCGACCGGCGTTTCGTGATCCCAAGCCGACCATTTTAGTCGTTTGTGAAGGGAAAGTAACGGAACCGGAATACCTTCGTGGATTGCAGAGCGTCTGCCGCAACCCGAGGGTCACGATCGAAGTGGCCAAAGAACACGGTGTTCCAAAGACACTTGTGAAGATCGCAAAACGGTATAAGGAAGAGGCGAAGGAAAGGGCCGATCGGGAAGAGGACGAAAATCTCGCCTACGATTCGGTCTGGTGCGTTTTCGACATCGACGCGCATCCCGAAATCGGCGAAGCGAAAGAGATGGCGCGTGACAATGCTATCGACTTGGCCATTTCGAATCCGTGTATTGAATTATGGCTGCTCCTGCACTTTCAGGAAAATCCCGGAGCACAGCTTGGAGCCAAAATGAGAACGCTGCTAACCAAGCATGTGCCGCATTACGACAAGCACGTTGACTTCGCGGCCTACGCGACGGGATATCCGCACGCGGTGACACGAGCAAGCAAAATGGACCAAGCGGCTGAGGAAGCTAATGAGCCGCATCGTAATCCAACGACGGGTGTTTACAAGCTTACGGAACTTATCCGAGGGTAAGTCGTAGCTTTTTCCCCAAGTACCCTACCACTCCGCCACAAACCGCCCGGCGCCGGCATGGCCGAACGTGATGATTAACCGGCCGCTCTCCCAACGGAATTCGGCCGGGCCGAGGTCGCGGCTGTCGCCGGCCGCCAGGGCCCGAACTTTCACCCGCGCGGGATCGGCGGCCGGGGCGAGCTTCTTCAGGTCGAGGCTGGCGCGAAACCGCTTCTCGCGCGGATAGGGAAACAACACCAGCCGGCGCGGCTCGCGGTTGATCTTGACCGCGCCGTCGGTCGCCACGGGGCCAAAGTCGATCCATGTGCCGGGCCGATTCATGTGGGCCGCGAAATCGGCCTCGCCCTCGGGCCGTTTGGGTTCCGAAGGCTCGACCGGCTCGGCCGTGATGGAAGCGATCTTGTCGCCGGACCGCACGAGCTTCAGCCGGGCGAGCAGCACGCGATCATCGGCGTCGCAGCCCTTCAGCGGCACGCGCTGGCCCTTGTACAGCCCGATCACCAGGTCGTAACGATCGAGCGTCGCGGGCACGGCCATCTCATGCGGGCCATCGACGATCCGCGTGCCCGGCCGCCAACTGCTTGTCGGCCGCGACAGCGCGTGATCTCCCTGAAAGACGATGTCGTCGGGCCGAGCGCTGGCCGGGTTGATTCCGTGGACGAAACAGTGATAGTCCGTGTCGAGCGTGTCATCGACGATCCATTCGTAGCTCACGCGGATGCGCCCGCCGCCGAGGTCCTTGAACGACGCCAGCCGCGGCGCGATCTCCTTGCGTGCCCGCGCGCCGCTCGCCCGAATGTCGGTGCGGGCGTCGGCGAAGACGTACTCGGGACACTCGGCGTAATCGGCCACGTGCTCGCCGTGCAGTTCGGTGGCCACGCGGGTCTGCGGCCCCAGGGCCAGGAAACCCCATTGCGGCAGACGATGGCCCTCGATCTCCCACGGCTCGGGTCGCCAGTTCACCCAGAGCGTCAGGCCGCTGTCGTACTTGATCCGCTGCCGCGAAGTTTCGCCTGCCGGGACCGCCGCGCTGGCCGTGACCCATTGGCCGTCAACTTCATAAAGTATTTCCACCGGCAAGGCCGCGCCGTACAACCGCTGCACGGGATGCATGAGATGATGTTCGCGGGCGACGAAGACGATGTTGTCGGTCTGCGAATTGCCGACGAAGCCGGCATGGCCATAGGCCAATTCCTGGGCGCGGTACTTGTCGATCTGTTCCATGCTGCCGGCATCGTGGCCCCAGCGCATTTCGTAACCGCGACGGTACCAGCGCTCGTAATAGCCCATGCCGTGGTTGACCATCTGCGGATGGAGCTTCAAGAGATCGAAGTCCAGCAGGGGCACATGGTCCTCGCCGCCATCCACCTGGGCCTCGACGCCGTCACAACGGCCGGCCCAATAGAAATGGTTGGCCCCTTCGCCGAATAACGGGCCGTGGTGCGTGTCGCGCATGAACTGGAACAGGGCCGTGTCGTGTGTCACCTTGCAGAGTTCCATCGCGGCCATCGATTGGCTCGCATCGTGGTCCAGTTGGTGCCAGGGCGGCACACAGGTGTGGACGTCGAGGTAAGCCGCCGTCGTGCCATAACGAGAATGAATCTCCGGCGAGTTCTTTTTTGCGAATCCCAACGCCCGATTGCACTTCAGCCCGAAGCTCTGCACCTTGGTGCCGGGATTGAACCAGGCATTCGACGGTGTGCCGTCGCTTTGGAGCACGCGGGCCGTCGGGTCGTAGGATGGGGCATCGGGATACATGTCGATATAGTTTTCATGCAGCGACCAGATATAGCCGCAATCGTTGGCCGCGCGGCCGAAGGCCTTCATGCCCTCCTCGCCGCCGAATTGCGGGTCCGCCGGAATGTGGTCCGGCAGCTTCACGTCGTAGCCGTAGCGTTGCCAGCAGTGGTCGATAATCGCCATGTGGTCGATGCCGTTGTCCTTCAGCGCCCGCAGATTCTCGGCATCGCCTTGGAACGTGCCGTTGTGGTGGCCCCAGATATCGAGCATGATCCGCGGGCCGAGCAGTTCGCGATGGGGCGATGGCGGATGCGGGATGTTGGGCAGCACCTCGACGAGATTGGGAGAGACGGCCAGGTAACCCGTTTCATAGAGCTCGATTCGACTGCCGTCGGTCTTCGGTTCGTATACGGCCTCGCCCTGCGGACATTGCGAGGCGCAAGAATTGGTCCAGTCGAGACAACGGCAAACGAACACGTCCTGCTCACGAAGAAACTCGACATGACCGGGGAAATAGGGCACGTCGAACATCTTGTGCAGCGGTGCATCTCCGACTCCGCCGAGCGTAAGCCGCGTGATCACCGGGCGATCGCATTTCGCGGTAATCAGCAGCGACTTGCCGCGGATGCGGTAGCTCCAGGTGACAGGCACAATGTGGCCCTCGACGCTGTATTCCCAATCGACATCAAGTTTGTCTCCCCAACCCCCCGCAGACCCGAGCCGGCCGCCGTGCAGCCGAAGTTCGTGTCCGTTGCCTGGAGTCCCCGCGTAAGCAGTCAAACCGCCTCCCGCCGCCGGTTGAAACGGCCGCCGGTCGTCGATCTGGACGGAAATATCATCGAGCGTGCCCGTGGCCGGCGCGAGAGTATACGATAATCGGCAGTCCGGGCCCTCGTAGACGAACCGCCAACTCTTGCCATTTCCTTCGATGCGGTTCTTGCCGGGCAGCAAGTTCGACGCTGTAACACTTTCGCCCGAACGATTGCGGAGTGCGACAAGACTAGTCTCGGCCACTGCCTTGTATGCCTTACCGGCAACGATTTCCTTCACGATGCTGCCGCGTGGCTCGACCGTGTTTCCGACGACGATCTTCGCATCGCCGAAGTGCGAGAAATCGAACGAGGAGTCATTCCGCGGCCCCGGCTCGACCTGCAAGCGGAGCGTGATGGTCCGGCCGGCGTATGGGGAGAGATCGAACGAGTAGTCGATCCATTGCGCCTTGTCGTGATGGCGGCGCATGAGTTCTTTCGTGGCGCCGTCCACGATCAGGTAGCAGGAGAAAGTCACTCCGTCGCTCTTGCCCGGCATGGCCGCGTCGGGACTCATGGCGATGCCGAACGCCAGGCGGATAGGCGTGGTTTGCGGCAGCGCCAGCGGGTAATCGACCCACGTCTTGCCCGGTGGAACGCGCCAGGGCGAGTGCATGAAGATCGTCTGCCGGCCGAGCATGCGGCCCCCGGGTTCGTAACAGATGCCGGTGTGCGGGTCGAATTGGCCCTGCCACGCCCCCGGCATGGCGACCGGCGGCTTTCCGTAGGATTGCCAGCAAACCTGGTATACGCCGATATCGGTCAGCAGCGTTTCGCCCTGCGGGAGCCGGACCGGCTCGCCGATCGGCTCCGCGGCCGGGGCCAGCGAACAGACGCCGAGGAATATCGAGAACGACAGCGCCACCAATCGGAATGATCTCGAAGCCAGCGAGGGGGACGACATTGTACTTCTTTCAACTAGTGTAGTGTCTCGCAA
>Ga0302320_10013644_pt1 | contig 16947 bp, 16 predicted proteins | sample Bog_T0_3_FD_202130 | JGI IMG/M metagenome (GOLD analysis project Ga0302320, IMG submission 202130) | Peat permafrost microbial communities from Stordalen Mire near Abisko, Sweden - Bog_T0_3 | ecosystem: Environmental > Terrestrial > Soil > Wetlands > Peat | place: Sweden: Abisko, Stordalen Mire... | reverse complement strand
AAGAGCGGCATGTCTCCATAGCGGGACATGGTGTCGCGAATCCAGTAGCAGTTGCCCGCATACCAGAGAAAGCCGCAAAGATAGGCGAGCAAAAAGGCGCGGCGCAGCGGGCGGCGGCTGCCCACACAGGCTGGCGACAGGATGGCCCAAAGCAGCGGGACCAGACCGAACCACGCGAAAAGATTTCGCCAAGGGGGCATGGGCCCGGCCAGCGGGAACGGCAACTCAAGCAAGACGGCGGAGAGGCAGGCGGCGGCCCACAACTTCCAGGCGCCTGCATTCAAGGATGGACGCTGCATACTGCGCCGAGTTTATCGCATCGGGCGGGGACGCGGTAAGAACGGCTGTGCGCACGCAGGGTACTTTTCACCGGGAAGAAACATGCCTGTGGAATGGTTTGTGAGGCGACAAGCCCGCAGGTGGACTTACGGACCGCAAACGTTCAAATCGTCCCGCAACACACAAACCGTTGTTCCGAAAACCGAAAACACGCTACAATCGTGTTTATGTTGCTTGCTGTCTTTGCCATGAGGGCGCTGGAAGTGGCGTTTTTTGTCGGCCTTGTAGGGTCGTCCGTCGTCGTGGTCATCAGTTTTATTGAAGATGGGAAAGAACTGTTCGGCAAAGACGAGGAATAGGAGATCCACCCTGCTCTTCAAAAAGGTTGCACGCGCCAATTATATTTTTTATTGACTCTCATGCGATTCAGACATACACTCACCGCAGGGCGGGCGGAGATCGCGCTCAGTTCGACTCAAGAAAGCCTGCTAGCACGCCGGCACCCACGCAATGGCATCTAACCGAACGATCGTAGCTCCAGCTTCAAACCGCGTCCGCCTTATCGTGGCATCCTCCGTGATGCTCACGTTCATCTCCTTTTGGCGAGCCGCGGCCATTGTTCTCTGCGATCTTGGCTCGTCAGCCTTTTATGCAGGCGGCATTGCTGAAGAGGCGGTGGGCGCGGCGGCCCCGTGGTTCATTCTCGGCATCATGCTTTTCAGCTTCGCGGTGCGCGCGGTCTATGTGGAAAGCTGTTCCATGTTCACCCGTGGCGGCGTTTACCGCGTGGTCAAAGAGGCTCTGGGCGGTACATTCGCCAAATTGAGCGTCTCCGCGCTGATGTTCGATTACATTCTTACAGGGCCGATATCGGGCGTCTCCGCCGGCCAATACATTACAGGCTTGATGAACGAGATGATGACAGTGGCAGCCCAAAGCAACTGGCTGCCTCCGGCCTTGATGGACGCGCATCACAATCCCTTCCAGTTCGATATGAATTACACCTCGGCGGTGTTTGCGGCCGTGGTGACGATCTATTACTGGTGGCAGAACATCAAGGGTATTGAGGAGTCGAGCGGCAAGGCGTTGCGCGTCATGCAGATCACCACGGTGATGGTGGTGATTCTCTTGCTTTGGGGCGTATTTTCCGTGATGGTGAAAGGTGTTCACCTTCCTCCGCCGCCCACGCCATCGCACCTCAAGTTTAGCGACGATGCACTGGGCTTCCTCAAGGGAACGAGACTGGTGCCGCTGTTCGGTCTATTCGGCATTCTCATGGCCTTCGGGCACTCGCTCCTGGCCATGAGCGGCGAGGAGAGCCTGGCGCAAGTCAATCGCGAGATTGAGCATCCCAAGCTGAAGAACCTGAAGCGTGCGGCAATTGTCATCGCCATCTACAGCCTGATCTTTACGGGCGGCGCCACACTGCTGGCTTCCATGCTGATTCCCACGTGGGAACGCACCCACATCTACCAGGACAACCTCATTGCCGGTCTGGCCATGTTTATGGTGGGGCCGCTCTTCTGGCGCATCGCTTTCCGAGTCTTTGTCGTGCTCGTCGGATTCCTCATTCTCTCGGGCGCGATCAACACCTCGATGATCGGCTCGACGGGCGTGCTGATGCGCGTGGCAGAGGACGGCGTACTAACCGACTGGTTCCGCAAGCCACACCCCAAGTTCGGCACCAGTCATCGCATTGTGAATCTGGTCTTCATTCTCCAGATGGTCACCATCATCGCCACCAGAGGCAATATCATCACCCTTGGTGAGGCATACGCCTTCGGCGTCATCTGGTCTTTCACCTTTAATAGCCTGGCCATGCTGGTGCTGCGCTGGAAGTACCATGGCGAACGCGGCTGGAAGGTGCCACCGAATCTGCGCATCGGCAACCGCGAGATTCCTATTGGCCTGGTCTCGGTCTTTCTGGTGCTGCTCTCGATTGCCATCGTCAACCTGTTCACCAAGTCTGTAGCCACGGTGAGCGGCATCGTGTTCGCAGCCGCTTTCTTCATCATCTTCTCCATCTCCGAGCGCCAGAACATGCGCAAACATGCGCTTACGGCGCGGCAGATGAAAGATCATTTTCAACTAGAGCACCAGGACACCGTAAGCCGCGAGTCGGCGGCTCTGCGACCTGGCGGCGTGATGGTGACGATGCGCGATGCCGCCAACCCGCTGGCGTTGAAGTGGACTCTCTCACGCACCAGCACCGAGGAGCAGGACGTAGTCGTTATCAGCGTGCGCATGGTGGGCGCGGGCGGCCCGGAGTTTTTGAGCGTCGAGGATCAGAGTTTCAGCGAGCATGAGCAGACGATTTTTACCAAGGCGGTCTCTGTTGCCGAGAGCTTTGGCAAAAAAGTTTCGCTGCTTGTGGTTCCCGCATCGGACGTCTTTGCCGCGCTGGCACAGGGAGCAAACTCGCTGGAGATGGACTCGGTGGTTTCTGGAGTTTCAACCCGAATGACGGCCGAGGACCAGGCTTTTCACATGGGACAGGCATGGGAAGCTCTGCCCGAGCCCAAGCGCCAGTTCAATTTCTATATCATCGGTCCAGACGGCGCGGTCAAAGTGTTTTACATTGGGCCGCATGCGCCAGCATTGAGTCCCGATGACGTTCAGTTGGTACACCGCTTATGGGTGAACATGCGCCGCGATCCCTCGGTGCCCGACTTGCACCATAGCGACATCATCACCTATGCACTGACCCGGCTGGCTGGCCAATACGCCCGAGAGAAGGTGGAGATTCTGCGCGACCTGCGCAATTATCGCGCGGCAGAAGCGCCCGCGTCCCAACGCATCGGCAGCCAGAACTTTACGGGCAGTCCACCCGTCTCGCCACCGGCACTGCCCCCACAGCCGCCGAAGACTCTCCGACCGCTTTAGGCGCCGCATAGCCTCCATCCAGATCCAACTGCCGTGCCTGTGCTGGAGTTGAATGAAGTTCTGTGCAGGTAGTTGTTGTTTCCAGAGATTTGCCGCACTTTTTGTTTGTAAAATAGTCCACAGCGCCGTATCTTGTTTCAAGGATGAGTTGTGGGCTCAAGGGCTTTTTTTACGCAATTACAACTAAGATTTTGGTAACGGACGCAGACCTACCAGGAGGAACCGTGGGAGTTTCAGAGATTCTTGCACAGATCGATCAGGAGATCGCACACCTTCAAAACGCACGCGCTTTGCTGGCCGGAGACACTTTCGCACCAAAGCATAAGAAGGCCGCGAAAGCCGCTGCAATCAAGAAAGGCACTGCCAAGAAAGCCGTCGCCAAGAAGAAGAGGAATATTTCTCCTGAGGGACGCAAGCGCATTGCGGAGGCCGTCAAACGGCGCTGGGCGAGACAGAAGAAATCGGCATCCTCAAAGTAGTGAATACGCAGAGAAAGAAATGGGCAGGCTTTTGAGCCAGGCCATTCTTGTTTTGCGCGATGCGATACTCGTCTCAGGCGGGATAAGTCTCCCCAGGAGCCCAAGGCACCACCCGCACACTCGCATCCACCAGCGCAGCCAATTCCTGTGGTGTACCTGTGAGCATTGGGAAGGTACCCCAGTGCAGCGGAAGCACGACTTCAGGCTGCAGGAAACGCACCGCCAGCGCCGCTTCCCTGGGGCCCATGGTGAAGTGTCCTCCAATGGGAAGCATCGTCACCTTAGGCCGGTATAACTCGGCAATGAGTTTCATGTCTCCAAAAACGGCCGTATCTCCCGCGTGATACAGCGTCGGACCGTCTAAAACTGTGAGCACAAAGCCAGCCGCGATACCGACGTAGTGGGTTCCGTCCGCATCTTGCGCTCCCGCGGAGTGCTTTGCCTCCACCATGGTGGCCGCCACGTCGTCCAGTTGCACGGTCCCGCCGAGATTCATCCCGATCGTTTTGGCAACACCTTTGCCCGCGACATACGCCGCCAACTCATAGATTGCAACCACAGTGGAGTCGTGCTGAGCGGCCACCGACGCCACGTCGGCGATGTGGTCGCCGTGCCCGTGCGTAAGCAGGATGTAGTTGATTTTCGCAGGCAGCGCAAAGTCCCTGGGGTATTTTGGATTCTGCGCGATATACGGATCGATCAGGATATTCGTACCCTTGGCGGTCTGGATCAGCACGGTGGCATGACCCAGCCAGGTGATGCGCGTACCCGTCGATGCACTCATCATCTTCCTCCGTGGAAGTATTCTCGATTGCGCCGGCGCTCTAGCGCGTCATGATGACTTCAGAGACACTGTCCTTGGCCAGAAACTGCTTATGGCCCGACCAGCCGGCAAACAGTTGCTCAATGCTGCGGTTGGTAAATGCTCGCTGGATGGGAAACGGCTGCGCCAATTGCACCTCGACGTCGTCGCCGGGAGTGACATGAAAACGGCAATGCACGGTCTCCTGTCCCTGCGTGCGGGTGTGGAAGAAAGCCAGTACCTGCCCGCCTGGGTTCATGGCTCCGTGGAGATACGCCACCACCGGCGCTAACAGCGGCTCGGGCAGGTAATCGAGCGCAGTCCACAGCAACACCACGTCAAAGGTGCGTCCAGAGAAATTGAGAGCCTGGTCGAGAAAACCTCCTATATCCCAATCCGAATTGCCGTTCTCGACTATGGCGCCTTGCCAGTTGCCCGCGCAGGCCGCCTGAACGGGATCGGCCATAAACACGCTATGGCCAAGGCCGGTGAGGTAGTTGATGTTGGCGGGCGAGGTATAGCCAATGTCGACAACACTCAGGCCGGACTCAGACTGGAGCCGCTGACGCACCGCTGCCCAACCGCCGGAGTGGCGCGGCACCTTGGGTCCGGTAAAGCCCGCCGCGGCAGCGGGAGGACCACTGTCCTGCTTCTTGCTGAACCAACCCTTAAGCAACTTGATATCCCCTTGCGATCAGATGGATTGTTCTCCAGGTGATCGAAACTGAGTGTTGCGTCAAACAGCGCCGCCGGAGTGCGGCACATGTGCGCCCTCGGCCAGCTTGGCCGCACCCTGCGTAAGGTCCACTTTGCCCCGGAACACCGCGTTGTCTTCGACCACCAGGCGCAGGGCGCAAATATCGCCATCCACGCTGCAACCGGCACGCAGCTCCACGCGGCCACTGGCCAGCACGTTGCCCGTCACCTGGCCAAGAATCAGCACGTCTTTGGCAGAGAGGTCGGCAACAATGACTGCGTTCGGGCCGATAGTCAGCCGGCTTTCAGCAAGGTTGACGGTCCCTTCGACGTGCCCATCCAAAATCAGATCTTCACTGCCCTTTATTTCGCCGCTAATTACAACTGTCTTGCCGATGCGCGCGGGAGCATTCTCCACTGCCATGGTCTCAATTCCTTCCGTGGGCCACAATCAGGCCCTGCCCGAACTATACGCAACTCGGCCATGTTGCTTCAATCCATTGCCTGTTAAGAATCCGTCCCAGTTGCTTCGCGTCTAACTATTCATGCCGCATCTCAACAATCGACCGGGGGATCCATGCAGGCTAGACTAATGGTTGTGCGCAGGCTCCTCCCTCTTTTTCTTCTGCTGCCCTGGGCTGTTCTCCCTCCCGCGTTATGGGGGGGGCAGAGCGCTGAGGCTACCCTCACGCCGCCCCAGGCACAGGCGCTGGTTGATCGGGCTCTTGCATCAGAATTGCGCGCCGCTCAGGATGCAAGCCACCCGATGCGCTACTGGTTGCGCAAGACAAGCCCACGGCTCACCTCGACCAAGGAGATTGTTGAGACGCGCGACGGGGACGTGGCTCGTCTGGCCTTGCTGTGGGACAAACCTCTGAGCCAGGCCGATGAGCAGGCGGAAACGGCGCGCCTGGATGCTCTGCTCAACGATCCCAGTCTCCAGCGCCATCGCAAACAGGGTGAGGAGGGGGATCTCGGGATTGTGCTAAAGCTGCTGCGGATGCTGCCCAATGCTTACCTCTACCAATATGCGGGCTCCGGCGCTGGGCCTGTGGGCAAAGTGGAGAAGTTCAGCTTTCGTCCCAACCCGAACTTCAGCCCTCCAGACCTGGAAACCGAGGCTCTGAAGGCAATGACCGGCGAAATCTGGATTGACGCAACACAGGAGCGCGTAGCGCGACTGGAGGGCCATCTACAGCAGGATACGGATTACGGCTGGGGCATTCTGGGCAAGCTGGACAAAGGTGGATCGATCGTCATCGAGCAGGCGGACACGGGCGGTCACCAGTGGCGGATCGCGCGCTTCCAGATGAAGATGAACCTGCGCATTTTCTTCAAGACCAAGAACATCGACACTGCCGAGGAGATGACCGAGTATGCGCCTGTGCCGGCGGGGCTTGGGTATCAGGAGGCCATTCGGATGCTGAGAGCTGGCTCAGGCAACACGGCACAGGCTGGCCGATAGAAGAAGCTTCCTGAACAACAAAGCGGCCCCGCCGAAATGAGCGGGGCCGCTGTTGTTGTTGTGTTGGAAACTGGTTTACTTGACCTTGGCGAAGATGACGACGAGGGTGAAAAGGGTGAGGGACTCGATGAAGGCCAGGCCGAGAACCAGCAGAAGCTGGATGCCGGCGCGGGCGCCGGGGTTGCGGGCCAGCGCCTCAGTAGCCGAGGCGGTTGCCTTGCCCTGACCGAGACCGCAAAGACCAGCGGCCAGCGCCATGCCGATGCCGGCGCCGATGGGTACCAGGTTAACAACGGCTGAGCCGCCATCCGCGAAGGCCGGAAGGGCGAAGCACAGAACCGCAAGGGTCATGAATACATATTGAAGCTTGTTCATATTTCTCCTGCTTCCCTTTGAATTGACCGCCAGTGGGTGGTTGAGGTTCACCGTGCTGACCCCCTCACGCTTGCGGCCCTCCGTTTGCCCAGGGCAGAAGCGCTCCCTGGCGGAATCTTTTTTCTCGTGTTGAACGAGAAAAGTGGAACCAAAAACTCTAGTGTTCGTGCGCGACTGCCTGGGACAGATAAATCATCGCCAGCAGCATGAAGACATAAGCCTGAATCAGCGAGACGGCAAAGTGCAGGCCCAGGAAGATCGCGGGAATTGCCACTGGCATGAGCGAGAAGAAAACCAGCGTCACCAGATCGCTGGCCAGCATGTTGGCGTAAAGGCGGATAGTGAGCGACATGACGCGGGCGAAGTGAGAGATGATCTCAATCGGAAACAACAGCGGCGCAATCCACCAGATTGGCCCGGCAAAGTGCTTCATGTAGCCTGCAAATCCCTGCTCGCGGAAACCATAAAAGTGGTAATACAAAAAGGTCGGTATTGCAATGCCCAACGGCACCCAAGGCTGGCCGGTCGGAGTATCCACTCCAGGGATCAGCCCCAGCAGGTTGTTGAAGACTACAAAGAGAAAGATGCAGGTCACGAAGGCCTGGAAGCGCTCGTATCCGTGACCGATAATCTGCTCTCCATTGCTGCCGGTGAACTCGTGAATCATTTCTGCGATCTGCTGCGCAGGATTCGGCTTCTCGACGGACAGGGTCAGCCGGACCAGCAAGAAAAAAGCGATCAGGCCGCCGGCCACCAACAGTTCCAAACTGAGCGCTTGATTGAGCTTGCTCGCATGTTCGGCGGCGTCAGCCGGGGCAAGGCCGATGGATTGAAAAGTAGTGACCTCAATACCCATGAAGAGGGAATTCAGCAGGCGGACAAGGATAAAAGTTTCCGGCATCGAGAGTTGAATCTTTCTGTTTCCCGTCCGGATTGCCCCCGAAAGCCGGTTCGCCCAAATCCTGGGAACCCGCTCTCACTCTTTGAGCAACCGCAACGCTTCCCATGCCATGGCCACAACCGCCAGGCCCAGACCGCACAAAAGCGCTATTACCGAACCATGGAAACACTTAAGGCTACCATAAATCGCCCCCGCAAACACAGTGAGCCGCAGCACGAAGAAGATCACCACCAGCAATGCGCTCCTGGGGGTCTTTTGCTTGTCGAGCTTGGCATTGATCAGGCGAATGAGCCGCTGCCACTCCAGGATGCTTGCCGCCGAGATGGCAGCGCCCACGGCCAGCATGGCTGCGTCGCGCCAGCCGGAGGCAAACAGCAGCACCAGCGAGGGAATAAGCCCTAGAATCAACGTGTCGCGGATGGCCCGCCGGAGCAGGACTTGCAGAGCCTCGTCTGTGAGGCCAACCAGGGGGTGAGGGTCTTCGCTCATTGTCAGAGGCCGGGATTTCCCTTTCCGGGTTCGCTTCCACTTTTGGAATCGGCTCCCGCTTTGCCTCCGCTGGCCATGACCAGCCGCACAACGTAGACCAGCCCAGAGAGGCCACCAAAAAGAATTCCAGCCAAACCGATCCACGACTGATGCAGGTGAATGTCAAGCCAAGCCCCGCCCAGCCAGCCGATGAAGGCCGCCGAGGGCAGCAGAATGGCAATCTGCATGAGCTTTTCGGCCTGCACCAGCGTGCTCATCCCACTGGAAGATTTGCTGCGTGGCTGGTGGTTCGGAATGGGGCGGTTAAAGGGCATCCTCCGTGATTATCAACGATGAATGCCCTCAAGCGCGAAAGGGGCAGGGTTACTTGCTGGGCGTTGAGGTAGAGACCTTCGAAGCCTTGACGCGGTACTTGCCCTCATCGTCGTTCAGCTGCGTGAATTGAAGATCGCGGTCCGTCTCGCGACTGTTATTTCCGTAGCTGTGCACGTGAAGCGTCGCTTTGGCTTCGAAGTAGTAGACCTTGCCCGCCTCCGCGGTCAAGGAAGCCAGCCCGACCATCTTGTTGACATGGCCGAAGATGGACTGCCATCCCGTGCACAGATGATGCTCGCCCGGCGCAACGTCAAGAGTGAAGTACGAATCTCCTTGGTTGGCGCCAACCCACGCCCCATCCATGCCGAAACGGGTTGAAGGGGTACAGCATCCGAGGCAACCCCAGGTTCTATCCAGAGTCTCGATAAAGACGATCTGCGCCTTGCCGGCCGCTGGCGGAGCTGGCGGGGGCTGATCCTTTGCGGTCTTGACCTCGAAGGAGACTTTGTCGTCGCCGCAGGCATCCGGCAGGATGGTCTTGGCGCCAGCTTGCACCGCTGCGAGCAGCGACGCACAGAGGAGCAAAATAAAATGTCTGGATTTCATGGCAACCATCCTATATTGCAGGTCGAATTCTTGGGAAATCGGCTCATGTCGCCCAGGCTCATGTTGCGGCGACGAGAGCAACCCAAACAGTCGCCGCAGTGATTTTTGGTTTCATGGGAGCCTCATGACGCTTTGACCGAATTTCGCCGATCCAGTTAGGGACATTTTCAGGCGGCCGTCGACCAGTGACCATGGGCGAATCGACTCCAGCACAATGAACGATATACTGACTGTTGAACCTGTGACCCGGTTCATATGCAAAGGAATCAACGTGTTCGATTCGGAGTTTGAGCGCAATCTCTTTGACCTGCGCAAATCAAAATTAGTGGAGATCGAGAAGCTGGGGCAGGCTGCCTACCCCAACAGGTTTCCGGCTTCGCAAGATGAGTGTGCTGTCACGATTCCCGAGGTGCGGGCGCAGTGGGGTGAGGCAACCGCAGAGGCTCTTGAAGCTGACCGCACGACGGTGACCGTGGCGGGGCGCATCATGGCGATCCGCGCGCAGGGCAAGGCGGGGTTTGCCACGCTCCAGCAAGGCGGCGAGCGCTTGCAGATCTATGTGCGGCTGGACGCGGTGGGCGAGCAGGGCTTTGCGCTCTACAAGCTGCTCGATATGGGCGACCACATCGGCGCCTCGGGCTATCTGTTCCGCACACGGACGGGCGAGCTGACCATCCATGTGGAGAAGCTGACCTTTCTGGCCAAGGCCATGCTGGCGCTGCCGGAGAAGTTTCACGGGCTGGCCGATGTGGAGCTGCGTTACCGGCAGCGCTACGTGGATCTCTTTACCAACCTCGAAGCCAGAGAAGTCTTTGTGAAGCGCGCCAAGGTGCTGAAGGCGATGCGGCGGTTCTTCGACGAGCGCGGCTATCTGGAAGTGGAAACGCCGATGATGCAGCAGGTGGCCGGCGGCGCGGCTGCGCGGCCCTTCACCACGCACCACAACGCGCTGGACATGGATTTGTTTTTGCGCATTGCGCCGGAGCTTTATTTGAAGCGGCTGGTGGTGGGCGGGCTGGACCGTGTGTATGAGATCAACCGGAACTTCCGCAACGAGGGCGTGAGCACGCAGCACAATCCCGAGTTCACCATGCTGGAGTTTTATCAGGCGTATGCGAATTATCACGACCTGATGGACCTGACCGAAGAGCTGATCAAGTTTGTCGCGCAAGAAGTGAACGGGACGACAATCACGAATTTCAATGGCGTGGAGATTGATCTGGGTAAGTGGACGCGGCTGACGATGCGCGAGGCGATTATTGCGTTCTGGCCAATTGAGTTCGGCGATGCCCCAAATATCACCGATTTTGACTCTAGAAGCTCCTTGCACACAAAGTTGGAACATGCCGTGGAATATAAAAACGAGCTTATTGTCAATGACCCGGTTCCAACCAACGAAGAATTGGAGTCGCAAGGGCTCAGCCCAAGGTTTGGCGAAGAGCTAACATCGTGGAAGGCAAAGGTATATCGCGATAGCGCTGGCATTTTGCAAGTCATTGGTGAGCTAAAGAGGTCGGTTGAATTTGATAAGTGCATCTATCACCTTTTTGAAGCAATCGTCGAGCCCAACCTTGTCCAGCCAACCATCATCTACGACTACCCGACTGTAGTTTCGCCTCTCTCCAAGCAGAAGCCAGACGACCCCGACCATGTGGAGCGCTTCGAGTTTTTCTGCGGCGGCTTCGAGCTAGGCAACGCCTTCAGCGAGTTGAACGATCCGGTGGAGCAGCACAAGCGATTTGCCGAGCAGCTCGCCCAGCGTGCCGGCGGCGACGACGAGGCCCACCAGATGGACGAGGACTACGTGCGCGCCCTAGCCTACGGCCTGCCTCCCACCGGCGGCGAAGGCATCGGCGTAGACCGGCTGGTGATGCTGCTGACCGGGTCGAAGTCGATTCGCGACGTGATTCTGTTTCCGCTCATGCGGAACAGGGGGCAGGGGTCAGAGATCAGAGATCAGGGGCCGGAAGAATCTGCCGGTTGAGATTCGTACTTTCCCACCCTAACGACAAAAAAACGTCGCGAGGGTGGGGTACCCAGCCGTGAAACTGCAGGTCCTTCGACTCCGTTTGGCGCAAAGAACGCGCCAAACTTCGCTCAGGATGACAGATTTGTTTGGGAGCTAGAGATAGATTGAACATTCTTTTTGTCGGCGACATCTTTGGCAGCGCGGGACGCAGGATTGTGCGCGAGCACATTGGCCACGTGCGGCAGGCGCACGCTGTGGATCTAGTGGTGATCAATGCCGAGAACGCCGCGGGGGGCTTTGGCGTGACTCCGCAGATCGCCGAGGATCTCTTCGATCTGGGCGCCGATGTGCTGACCACCGGCAACCATGTTTGGGACAAGCGCGAGCTGATCGACTATTTGAACTCGGTGCCGGCCGATAGCCAGGCCCGCGCCCGCCGCGTGTTGCGGCCGGCCAACATGCAGCGGAACCTGCCGGGCTGGGGCGTCTTTGAGGGCACCACGCAGGGCGGCGTGGAGTACGCGGTGGTGGACCTGATGGGCCGCGTCTTCATGAACGGCACTAACGACCCTTTCCACGCGGCTGACGATCTGCTGGCCACGATCAAGGCCAAGGTGATCATGGTGGACTTCCATGCGGAGGCCACCAGCGAGAAGGTGGCGATGGGGTGGTATCTGGATGGCCGCGTGACCGCGGTGCTGGGCACGCATACGCACATTCCCACCGCCGACCAGCGCGTTCTGCACAACGGAACCGCCTACCAAACCGATGTGGGCATGAGCGGCCCCTATGACAGCGTGATCGGCGTGGAAAAAGAACTGGTGCTGCACAGATTCCTGACGGGAATGCCGGGCAAGTTCGAAGCCGCCAAAGGCAACCCTAAAATGTGCGCGGCTCTGGTCACCTGCGACCCGCTGACGGGGCGGGCCTCAGCGATTCAGAGGATCATGCTGGGGGAGTGACGGAAAACAGGGATCAGGGGTTAGGGATTAGTTTTCGGCTGTTGACGCGACTGACCGCTTTGCTTCTACTTGACCGCGTTGCCTGCTGAGTCAATCTCCTGGATGGTTGGGGGTACGGGCGTGCCTTTGGGCTCAGCTTCGCTGGTTGGAACGGCATTGACCGCGAGCTGCCCCACGGGCAAATGCGTGGCCTTGAGCAATCGTCCCTTGCGGTCGAAGGTCATGGACCACTCCATGCGCCGGGGAGTCGCCGCAACATCGGTAAACGACAGGATGGCGCCGCCGCCGACCGGGATTTGCAGCCAGGCTGGGACCGCTGTTTGGAACTTCTGGTTCTCGGCATCCTGTGCAAGATCGGCGGCCTGGGGATGCGCGCCGGCAAGAGCCGCGTAGCAGAGGCCGGTTCCAAACCAGTCGGGGATCTTTTCGGGGTTTTCTTCGGCACGGATGTGGTTGAAGGCCGAGATGGTCAGCGCGTTGATAGGCGCAGGCGAAAAGAGCGAATAACCGCGAAGCTGAATGGGGATGATGCGCACACGGCCCTCACCGCCGCGCGGAATCGCCGCGGTAAACACGCTCACGTCCCCGGTCCCGTTATTGCGCAGAAAGCGCAGGAAGAGGTGGTTGGGTAACGCGGGGCAAACCACCTGCTGGTAGCTCCATGCGCCCTGGTTGAACTCGAGGCCCACGCGGCCTACATGTTCGCCGATGGAAGACTCGGCGTCTGCCACCAGATCGCGATCTTTCTGGGTCATCTGATCGGCGGTGCGGTACTCGACCGGCGCTACAACTCCGGGAGCAGCGCTGCCTGGAGGAAATGGTTTGGGAGACACGGCCTCGGGAACGGGTCTGACTTTGAGGCGGGTCGAGGAAAGATCCTGAACTGGCGCCGTCTGGGCCGTTGTGGCGGCGCAGACAAGGCTAATCGTTAGAGCGGGGATGACCAGGAACAGGATTCTCGATTGTGCCATGCTCCCCTAGATTACCACTGCGGAGGGGAAGGGGATCGATGATCGACCCGAGGGTAAACTCAAGCGGATATGGGTTTCGGCGGGTAAATCAAAGGAACGAAATCAGTGAGTTTGACATGCTGAGAAGGAAGGACGAACCTCGGCAAAAAAGCTCGAAGAACATACCTCAGGGGCTAAAGCCCACGTTCATTTTATGGCCGCTACGGCATGACTGAAGCCGTGCCCTTTCAAATCCGCGAAATCAATCCGCGACCTGACCAGGCCGTTAGTAGAGGCGGAAGTTGACCTCAACGGTAATCATCACCGGTACCGGCGTCTTGCCGTCCTTCATGGCCGGCTTGAACTTGTAGCGGCGGATCGCTTCAAGGGCTTTCTCGTCGAGGCCCATGCCGAGAGCGCGCGTCACGCGCGGATTCTGCGGGTTTCCCTGAGCATCGACGATGAGTGAGATCAGGCATATGCCCTGATACTTGGCCCTGCGGGCTTCGTCTGAGAACTCGGGGTCTACTGTGTTCAAAGGCACCGGGGCCGAGACCCGCCCGCCAACGCGTTCCAGTCCGCCCCCGATATTTCCGCCGGTCCCGTCGCCATAGCCGTTTCCGTGGCCATTGCCCACGCCCATGCCGGAGCCGTTCCCGAGGGAACCTAGCTTGACGTTTGGTGAGTTGGACATGCCAAAGTTGGGCAGGGTCGGATTGTCTTGAATGGCGATATCCGCCTGCACATCGATAGTGGGAACCGGCGCCTCGATTTTGGGCGTGATCTGTAGTGGCTGGGCCCGCGGGGGAATCCTGCCTTTGATGGCTTCCATCTTGTCAGGGCTGCCACCGCCGCCGCCGGCGGCAACATCGTTCTTAGGAGCTTTGAATTCCGTTGGGATATCGACCTTGGTCACGTCGAGCTTGGGCGTGGTCACCGCGTGGATGATGGTTCTAACGCCGAGGAAGAGCAGGATGCCGAGAATGGAGAGATTGACGAAGGCGGCGATGCCGATGGCCCAGGGGTTGGGCTTGACCGCCATGCGGTCCGGGACCGGAATCGGCGTGGATGTGAGAACCAGAGGCGGCAGATGGGGCGGAAAAAAGACATCGTGAATGCTTTCGTAGAGCCCAGCCCAGATGGGCTTTTCCTCTACGGGGACTCCGAAGGCCACATTGAGTTTTAGGCCGCGCGCAACTGTGGCTGCGGCGGCTTGGGATTCCGATTCTGACATAGGTGCGTCGTTTTCCATGGTTGGTACTGGAGAGGTTGCCCGCAACTGTCCCGGCGAGAGACTTCCGTCGTCCCGTCCCGCCAAACCGTTCTCTCCCATTATGCTCGACAAAGGCTGCCCTTGTCTTGAATTCCTGGTATCTCCGTCCAAACTTCCATATTGAAGATCGAGAGCGGCTCCCATAAACAATAGACGGGAATGGGGAGCGTTTTGTAATCGGAAAAATCGTTGCCTCGCCATTTACACTGTAGATTGAACCAGTTCGCACCATCCCAGGGAGTGACAATGTCCGCAGCGCCCGAGTTGAAGGCGACCCTTACCTTACCGCAAACCGCCTTTCCGATGAAGGCCAATTTGCCGCAGAATGAACCACTTCGGCTGGCGAAGTGGGCCTCGCTGGGGCTCTACGAAGAGCTTCGCAAAGCAGGTCGCGGCCGTCCAGCTTTCATTCTCCACGACGGCCCTCCCTACGCCAACGGTCCCATCCACCTGGGCCATGCGCTCAACAAAGGGCTTAAGGATTTTGTGGTCAAGTCGAAGACCATGGCGGGCTTCGACGCCCCCTATGTCCCCGGCTACGACTGCCACGGCTTGCCCATTGAGATCAAAGTGGAAGAGCAGCTTGGCCGCAAAAGGATCGATCTGCCGGCCTCGGCCATCCTGGAAGCTTGCCGCGCCTATGCGCAGAAGTATGTTGACCTGCAAACCTCGCAGTTTGAGCGCATCGGGTTCTTTGGCCGCTGGGACAAACCGTACAAGACGATGTCCCGCGACTACGAGGCGCGGACGCTTGAAGCGTTCTACGGCTTCCTGGAGAAGGGCTTCATCTACCGCGGCCTCAAGCCGGTTTACTGGTGCATCAACGACCGCACGACCCTGGCTGAGGCGGAGGTGGAGTATGCGATGCATACAAGCCCGTCGGTCTACGTGCGCTACCGGCTGACCTCGGACGCGGCGGCGATTGACCCGGCGCTGACCGGCCGCGAGGTCTACACGATCATCTGGACGACCACTCCATGGACCTTGCCGGCGTCGCTGGCTGTGGCGTTTCATCCAGACTTTGAGTATGTGGCACTTGAAGCAGGCGATCAGGTCTACATTGTTGCCGCCGAACTGGCCACTGCTGTCATCGTCGCCGCCGAACTGGGTGAAACGGTCGAACTTGCTCGCTTCAAAGGTAGCAAGCTCGATCGGGTAACTTTCCAGCATCCCTTTCTCACTCGCAGCGTGCTGGGTGTTAATGCCACCTACGTCACCGCGGACACGGGAACAGGCGCGGTTCACACCGCACCCGCCCATGGAGCGGACGACTTTTACACGGGCCAGCGTTACGGCCTGGACCCTACCAGCCGCGTGGATGCCACCGGCCATGTGCACGTGGACCCGGAAGCCTGGGACCACGCCGCGCCACCCGCCTTTGAGGGCTTGAAGGTATGGGCTGCGAATCCCATCATCGTGGCCATGCTGGAGGAGCGCGGCGCACTGCTGGCCAGCCGCGATCTGGAACACTCGTACCCGCACTGCTGGCGCTGCCACAAGCCGGTGATCTATCGCGCCACCGAGCAGTGGTTCATCGGGCTTGAAACTGAGGTCGAACGCGAGGACGGTTCCAAGACGACCTTCAGGCAGCTAGCCATCGAAGAGATTGACAAGGTGGTTTGGGACCCGGCCTGGGGCAAGGAGCGCATCACCAACATGATCGCCACGCGGCCTGATTGGTGCATCAGCCGGCAGAAGATCTGGGACGTGCCCATTGCGGTTTTCCTGTGTGAAGGGTGCAATCAGCCGATCATCTCGGCGGAGCTGAACCGCGCGGTGGTCGAGCTGATCGCGCGCGAGGGCATCGAGGCTTGGCGCTCGCCCGCGGCGGATGCCCTACTACCCGCAGGCTCCATTTGCGCGCACTGCGGCGGCACGGTTTTTCGCAAGGAGACCGACATTCTGGACGTGTGGGTGGACTCCGGCACAAGCTGGCTTGCCGTGTGCGAGTCCGATCCTGACCTGAAGACGGCCTATACGGCGTTCCAAAACGGCGAAGGCGTGGAGGTTCTCTATCTAGAGGGTGGCGACCAGCACCGAGGCTGGTTTCATTCGTCGCTGCTGACGTCGGTGGCCCTGCGCGGCCACGCTCCTTACTCCCATGTGACTACCGCAGGATGGACGCTGGATGAGCAGGGCCGGGCGATGAGCAAGTCGCTGGGCAACGGCGTTGACCCCGTCGACATTGCCAACCGGCTGGGCGGCGAGATCGTACGGCTGTGGGTGGCGTCGATTGACTTCCGCGAAGATATGGCGGCGAGCGAAAACCTGATGCAGCGGTGCGCCGACATCTATCGCAAGCTGCGCAACACCTTCAAGATTCTGTTGGGCAATCTGCATGGCTTCGACCCTGCGCGCGATCGCGTTCCCGAGGCTGAGCTGCTGCCGCTGGACCGCTACATGCTGGCGCGTACGCGCGAGCTGACGGAAAAGGTGCGTGACTGGTACGCGGCCTTCGAGTTTCATCGCGTCTACCACGCGGTGAATGAGTTCGCCATCGTCG
>Ga0302320_10013643_pt1 | contig 16947 bp, 13 predicted proteins | sample Bog_T0_3_FD_202130 | JGI IMG/M metagenome (GOLD analysis project Ga0302320, IMG submission 202130) | Peat permafrost microbial communities from Stordalen Mire near Abisko, Sweden - Bog_T0_3 | ecosystem: Environmental > Terrestrial > Soil > Wetlands > Peat | place: Sweden: Abisko, Stordalen Mire... | reverse complement strand
AATGACGTTGTGGCGGACAGCGAACCGATGGTCATCGAAGACACACTATTGGACGTGCGATTTGCTGGCGACTTGTTACTCTCCATCGCGCCGCAGATTCGATTTTATGCTGGACGACCCATACGTGGCTCCAGCGGCGCAGTGCTAGGGACGCTGTGTCTACTGGACTTTAAGCCGAGGGATTTCCCACCGGAGCAGCAAGAGCTGCTTCAGGAACTCGTCTTTCTCACCGAGTTAAGCTTGTTTACCCGTGGAATAACCTCCGCGCAACAAGCGCTCGTCGCGAAACTCAGTGTCGCACGCCACGAATCTCTGATCGACCCGCTGTTGCGAATCTGGAACCGTGGAGGCATCACGACCATCCTCAATCAACAGCACGAGAGTTCCCGGGAACAGCGCGTGCCTTTTTCGATTCTTATGGCCGACATCGACCACTTTAAACAAATCAATGACCGCCATGGTCACATCACAGGCGACTCAGTGCTCAAAGCCGTTATCGGTGTACTGCAGTCGGTCATGCGGGTCGACGATGAGCTAGGGCGGTACGGCGGCGAAGAATTTATTGCAATTTTGCCGAACACCAACGCCGCGAGTGCCGAGGAGTTGGCTCGACGGCTCAATGAATCAGTTGCCGAATTGAGCGTGGATACGCCCACAGGGTCGGTGGGATGCACGGTCAGCATCGGTGTGGCGGAGTGGACGCCGACCCGCGCGGAGTCGGTTCAGGCGCTCGTGTACCGCGCCGATGATGCGCTGCTGTCGGCGAAACAGGACGGACGCAACCGCGTACATCTGAGCTCGCGAGCCGCCTGATCAGTAGACCAGCTGGATCGCCGGGCCTGGCTGATTATGGTAGCCGCGGTGCTGCCGAATGTAGGTGTGCCTTACGGCGAAAAACGATTTCGGCGCCTCCCTGGTCGACGACAATGCCGCTCAACCGCGGTTTTTCGATGCTTTTCAGTGCCGTTTGTAGCACGTGCGTTCGCGCTGACGCTGCTCGGGCGCGCGGGGATTTAACGTCATTATCGATGCGTTGAGGTAAGCATTCCGATCATGCTGCTTCTCATCGGCGCCGGCACGCACTGCCTTAAGCATCGAGTTCTATGTACCGACCGATGACCGCAATGGGTGCGCCACCGCAACTTCCGGCAAAGCAGCTGGGCGAGCACAGGGCAGCTCTCCATCATCTGCCGCGAATGTTGCGGTAATGCTTTTACCAAATCATTCGGCTGGAAACGCCCTCGAGGCCGTCACCGATTGGCTTGGCTGAATCCAAGTACGCTAGTTCCCCGGCGTCGCCGGTGCACCCTTCAAAGAGACCACGCCGCTCACAGACTTCGGATCGACGCTGATTTCCTTCAACTTGGCCGCCACATCCGCGGGCACGTCCTGCTGTTCGCGGCCGCCGAGATAGTGCGCGAGAAACTTTTCCGCGGCGGTGATCATCGCCAGGTTGTTGATCGGTCGCGCAAAGCCATGGCCCTCATCGGGAGCGACCAGGTATTCGACTGGCTTGCCGTTATCGCGCACGGCCGCCACGATTTGCTCGCTTTCGCGGATGTTGACGCGCGGATCGTTTTTGCCTTGCACCACGAGCAACGGCGTGACGATGGATTTGGCCTGCGTCAGCGGCGACTCGGCCACCAGCAACGCCTTTCCGGCAGGCGTGGTCGGATCGGCCATGCGCGTATACATCTGTTTGCGACCCGCTTCCCAGTACGGCGGAATTGCGTCGAGCAAGGTAATGAGATTGGAGGGTCCAACGATCGAGACCGCGGCCGCGTACACGTCGGGCGTGAAGGCGACGCCGGCGAGAGTGGCGTAGCCGCCGTAGGAGCCTCCCATGATGCCGACGCGCGCATGGTCGACGGTGCCGGACGCCACCAAGGACTTTACGCCCCAGGTCAAATCGTCTTGCATCTTGCGGCCCCATTCGCCATTGCCGGCGTTTAAGAATTTCTTGCCGTAGCCCGTGGAGCCGCGAAAATTCGGCTGCAACACGGCATAGCCGCGATTCGACAGGAATTGAGCATAGCCGTTGTAGCCGAAGGAATCGCGCGCCCAGGGTCCGCCATGCGGCTGCACCACCAGCGGCAAACTCCTCGCCGGCACGCCTTTCGGCAACGTCAGGAATCCAGGGATGTCGAGCCCATCGGAGGACTGATAGTGATAGGGCTTGCGCTGCGCGAGAGACTCGCGCGGCAACTCCTCGCGAATCCGATATTGCAGGGTGAGCGTTTGCGCCTTGCGGTTCCAGACGTAGGCGATGCCGGGTTCGGTGTCGCTGTAGGCGTTGATGATCCAGAGATTCTCATCGTTGGAGGCGGCGCCGAAACTGATCTCGAGACCCGTCAGCTGCGACTGCAGCCGGCGGTAGTCTTTCTCAAACGCCTTATCCTTGAAGTAGCGCCGCACCGTGTCGTCGTCGTACTCGGTAAACAAAATCCGATGGTCGACTTCGGACAGCTTGCCGCTGCTGAGGTCGACGCGATTTTCCGGATCGCGCTCAAATTTGGCGGCAGCACCGGTCGCGGGATTCATGAGATCGAGTTCGACCAGATCGAGCGAGCCCTTGTTGGTGACCAAGTACACCTGCTGATTCTTGTTATCGAAGCCCGTGACACCGCAGGATTCGAGCACCGTGCAGGTGTAAATCTGCTTAAAGCCATCGCTGTCGACGCGCAGTATTTCGGTATCACCCGCGGAGTTGGTGCGCTCCGCCAATCGCAGGTTGCCTGCCTGGTCGAAGTCCCAGCCCGCAATGTTTTCAGTGTTCTTGCGCAGCAACGTCTTCTCGCCGCTCGAGATGTGCAGCTCATAGAGATCATGCCAGCGGGCATCACGATCGTTCAAACCGATATACAAAATGTCCGGCTTGGCGCGCGGCACGGCGAAGATCTGAGTGCGCACGCCCTTCAAGTTCGTGAGTGCACGCGTCGGCGGCACGCCGGTCTTGGGATCCGCACTGAGATTCGGGTCGATCGCAAAGATGTTGAAATTCTCATCGCCGGCCGAATCCTGTGCGTACACGATATATTTGGAATCGTGACTCCAGAAATAATTGCGAACCGGCCGCGTCGCTTCCGCGCTCACCGGGCGCGCGCTGCTGAAGGGTTCGCCAGCCGCCTTCACCCAGATATTGCGCGTGCCCTGGTAGGGCTTGAGGAAAGAGATAAGGCGGCCGTCGGGCGAGATTTGCGCACCGGAGATCGCGATCTCGCCGAAAAAAAGATTGCGATCGATGAGCGGCGGCTGCTCGGCGGCGGCAAGTAGCGGAGCTATGCCGAACAGCGCGAACATCAAGGATCCCCAGTATTTCAAGGGATGGCTCCTGGTCAGTTGCCCGTGAATTTCGGCGCGCGCTTGCTGCGGAACGCCTGTACGCCTTCGGCGAAATCCTGCGTGTCGCCGAGTTCGACCTGGGCGTCGGCCTCGAGTGCCAGCTGCTCGGCCAAGGTGCGCGGCAATTCCACGTTGAACATGGCCTTGATGCGCTGAAATGCCTGTGTCGGTCCGGTGGCGAAACGGCGGGCGATCGACTCCGCTTCGCCCTTGAGTGCAGAGTCCTCGACGCAGGCCCAGATGAGTCCCCAGCTGGCCGCATCCGCGGCGGACAGGGCGTCGCCTAGCAGCGCCAAGCCTTTCGCCCGCGCCGAGCCCACCAGCCGCGGCAGATGGAAGGTACTGCCGAGGTCGGGTATCAGCCCGAGTTTGGGCGCAAACAATTGCAGAAACGTTGCGGAGCGCCCGGCGAGAACGATGTCGCCGAGCAGCGCGAGACTGACACCGGCGCCCGCGGCGACGCCGTTGACGGCAACCACCACCGGCACTCGCAATTGATACCAGGCGGTCACCATGGGATTGAAATGTTCCCTAAGGTCGATCCCGATGACTTCGCCGCGGCTGCGTTGACCTTCGCCGACCAGATCATTTCCCATGAGGTCGGCGCCGGAACAAAAGCCGCGCCCGGCGGCGGCGAGCACCACGGCGCGGATATCGTGGTCGGCCTCAATGGCCTTGGCAGCCGCCTGCAAATCGGTGATCAATGCCAGATTCAACGCATTGAGCCGCTCGGGCCGGTTGAGCGTCACGTAGGCGATTCGATCGCGGGTCTCGAACAGCAAAGTGTCAAATTTCATGATGATCCTGGGTGCGGCGCAGCGGAGTACGCCATAATGACAGAAACGCGTCAATGATCCTTATTCGGAGCGGAGCGGTACATGCCAATTCCTGAGATTTTGCAGGGTCACTTGCGACTGCCGGTCATCGGCGCACCGATGTTTATCGTCTCCACGCCGCGGCTGGTGCTGGCGCAATGCAAGGCGGGCATCGTCGGTTCCTTTCCGGCACTGAATGCGCGGCCTGCGGCGCAGCTCGATGACTGGCTCGCGGAAATTACCAGCGAGCTTCGCGACTACCGCCGTGCCAACCCGCATCTTAAGGTCGCGCCATTTGCGGTCAACCAAATCGTGCATGGCAGCAATGATCGTCTCGAGCACGACGTCGCAGCCTGCGTGAAGCACCGTGTGCCCATCATCATCACGAGTTTGCGGCCGCCTTCCGAGGTGGTCGCCGCGGTGCATAGTTACGGCGGCGTCGTGTTCCATGACGTCATCAACTTGCGCCATGCGGAGAAGGCCGCGGCGCAGGGTGTCGACGGGATTATCGCGGTCTGCGCAGGCGCCGGGGGCCATGCGGGCGTGTTGAGCCCCTTTGCCTTGGTCAAACAGATTCGCGAAGTCTATGCGGGAACGATCATTCTCTCGGGCGCCATGAGCAGCGGCGCGGACGTGTTGGCGGCGCTGGCGTTGGGCGCGGATCTTGCCTATCTCGGCACACGTTTCATCGCCACCGAAGAAGCGAATGCGCCCGCCGAATATAAACAGATGCTGGTCGACAGCCGCGGCGAAGACATCGTGTATACGTCACTGTTCAGCGGTATCCTCGGAAATTATCTGCGCGGCAGCGTGATGCGTGCCGGACTCGACCCCGACAAGCTGCCCGAAGCGGATAAAACCAAGATGAATTTCGGCAGCGGCGGCGCCAGCGAACTGAAGGCCTGGCGGGATATCTGGAGCGCCGGACAAAGCGTCAGCGGCATTCACGATGTCAAGGCGGTCGGCGCGTTGATCGACGGGATGGCGCGCGAGTTCGCCGCGGCGCGCGCGAAAGTCAACGCAGTGCCAATTGCGGATGGCGCGTTATAGCATGGCCGCATGCGTCTAAGCGCCGACCAATTGCCGGCCGCGCTGTCGCGAAGCGTGGCTTCCATCTACCTCGTGTCCGGCGATGAACCGTTGCTGGTCGGCGAAGCGGCGGACGCGATTCGCGGCGCCGCGAAAGCCCAAGGGTACGCCGATCGCACGGTTTTCTTCATCGACCGCAGTTTCAGCTGGGACGAATTCAGGCACGCGAGCCAGGCCTTATCGCTGTTCGCCGAGCGGCGCTTGTTCGAGCTTCGGATGCCGAGCGGCAAGCCGGACAAAGGAGCGCAGCAGCTCGAGAATGCGGCGACGAAGCCGCCGCCCGATGTCGTGTGCTTGATCCTAACCGACAAACTCGACAAGAAGGCGAGCGAGGCTCCCTGGGTGCGAGCCGTGGAGAAGCACGGTGTGTGGGTACCCGTTTGGCCGGTCGAGACCGCTGCCTTGCCCGCCTGGCTGCGTGAGCGCGCAAAAAAGTTACAGCTCGAGATCGAGCCCGATGCGGCGCAACTCATCGTCGAACGGGTGGAGGGAAATTTACTCGCCGCCAAGCAAGAGCTCGACCGGCTGTCTCTGTTGGCGAACGGTGCGCCGATCAGCGCCGAATTGGTATTGCGGTCGGTCGGCGATAGCGCACGCTACGACGTGTTCCAGCTCGCGGCGGCCGCCGCGGCCGGCGACGCAAGGCGCGCCCTGCGCGTGTTGCTCGGACTGAAGAGCGAGGGCGTCGAACCCACGCTGATACTGTGGGCGCTGGTGCGGGAGCTGCGCGGCCTGTGGCAGGCGCGCGAACGCGATCGCTTGCGCTCGCAGGTTCGCGGCAGCGGCTGGAATCTTGCGGCAACGCCTTCGCCGCGGGCATTGTCGCGGCTCAAAGTGCTGCCGCTCGCAGAACTCCTCAGGCAGGCAAGTCATGCTGACCGTGTGATCAAGGGAGTGGCGGCCGGCGACCCATGGAGCGCTCTGACCGGCCTAACCGGCGGCCTCGCCGGCGCTTTGCAAGCGAGCGCGGATTCAGGCAGGGTAGCCTCATGAACCCCATGGGCATTTTCGGCGGCACCTTCGATCCGATTCATTATGCCCATCTGCGAACGGCGTTCGAATTGCAACAGGCGCTGCGTCTGAAGGAGATTCGGTTTCTGCCCGCCGGTAATCCGCCGCACCGCGATAAGCCCATCGCCGACGCGCAATTGAGATTGCAAATGGTGCAGGCGGCAACCATGGGTCAAAGCGGTTTCGTAGTCGATGACCGCGAAGTACGCAAGGAAGGTCCGTCTTACTCGGTCGAGACGCTCGCTGAACTTAGGCACGAGTACCCTGACCGAAGCTTATGTTTAATCGTCGGCATGGATGCCTTCTTGAGCTTGCCGAAATGGCATCAATGGCGGGAACTGCTGCAGTTGGCGCACTTGGTGGTGGCGCATCGCCCGGGCTGGCGCGCGCCGAGCATGGGGCCGCTGGGCGAACTGCTGGTCGATAGCGGCACCGGCCGAATCGGCGATCTGCACGATACCCGCGCCGGCCACATCTACATTCACGCGGTAACGCAGCTGGAGATTTCATCGACCGAAGTGCGGCAACTGATCAGCATGGGCCGCGATCCGCGCTTCCTCATGCCTGACGCGGTGCGTAAACTCATACTCGATACCCACTGTTATTCCAAAACACGGACAACGTAGTGCCAGTCAAAAAAAAGTCATCAAACGGTAAAATAAAGGACCGCAAAAAAGCGGTCGTTCAGTCTCCTGCCAAGCCAAAAGCCACCGGCCACACCAAAGCCGCGAGCCCCCTTAAGTCCGCCGATGCGCGCAAATCCGCGCCGCTGCGTGCCTCGCTCAAGAGCGTGGTGATCGCTGCGCTCGATGATATGAAGGCGTTGGAAGTGAAAGTCCTGGATGTGCGCGGCCTCACCGACGTGGCGGACTACATGGTGATTGCCAGCGGCACGTCCGACCGACATGTCCGCTCCGTCGCGCAGCGCGTGGTCGAGCGAGCCAAGGAGGCGGGTTTCCGTCCGCACGGAGTCGAGGGACAGCAAGACAGCGATTGGGTGCTGATCGATTTGAACGAGATGATCGTGCACGTCATGCTGCCGCGCGTGCGCGAGTTCTATGGTTTGGAAAAGCTTTGGGACATATCGGCTGCGAAGCGCGCGGCGCGCGCCTAGGGCCGGGACCGCCCCATGAAATGCCGGTTGATCGCCGCCGGTACCCGTCTGCCCGAGTGGGTGAATAGCGGTTTTCGCGACTACCAAAAACGCCTGCGTACCCCGTTCGTCCTGGAACTGCACGAGATTGCGGTCGCGACGCGCCATGCCGGGGAGAATCCGCAGCGCGCGATTCAGCGCGAGGGCAGCGACATGCTGGCCGCACTCAAGCAAAATGATTACGTGGTGGCGCTCGAGATTGCAGCGCCGTCGATGAACACCGAACAACTGAGCGCATGGCTCGCCGAGCGCATGCGCGACGGGCGTTCTCTTGCGCTGCTGATCGGCGGTCCCGATGGGTTGTCGCCGCACTGCCGTGATCGGGCCGATCAGAGCTGGTCATTGTCGCCGCTGACCCTGCCGCATGCCCTGGTTCGGATCGTGGTGGCGGAACAGCTGTATCGGGCGATGAGTTTGCTTGCCGGTCATCCGTATCACCGAGCTTAAGTAGCCGGCGTTCGGTATCCTGGCGTCATGCAACAAGATTTCGTTTATTTGGCGTCGGGGTCGCCGCGACGGCGCGAGCTATTGCAGCAAATCGGCGTGGCGTTCCGCACGCTCGAGGCGAGGGTTGACGAGGCGGTTTTACCGGGCGAGGCGCCGCAGAACTACGTGGCGCGGCTGGCGGCGGCCAAGGCTGAGGCCGGCTGGGAGCGCAGCCGCGACTTTGCACAAATTCCGGTCCTGGCAGCGGATACCGCCGTGGTGCTCGACGGGGACATCCTCGGCAAGCCCCAAGACCAGCAAGATGCGCAAGCCATGCTGGGCCGGCTCTCCGGCCGCACCCACGAAGTGTTGACCGCGGTGGCGCTGCGCACGGCACAGGGTCTGAACTCAAAAGTCAGCCGCAACGAGGTCACATTTCGGCGCATCGCGGCGGCCGAAGCCCGTGACTACTGGGAAACCGGCGAAGCCGGTGATAAGGCCGGCGCCTACGCCATCCAGGGCTACGCCGCGGTGTTCATCGCGGATTTGCGCGGCAGCTATTCCGGCGTGATGGGTCTGCCGCTGTACGAAACCGCCGAACTCTTGGATCAGGCAGGGGTCACGCGCTGGCAGCGGCGCGACACTCGTCCATGAGCACGGAAATTCTGGTCAATGCCAGCACTCACGAAGCGCGCGCCGCGGTGGTCGAGAACGGCGTGCTGCAAGAGGTGTATCTGGAACGCGCCAGCCGCCGTGGTTTGATCAGCAACATTTACAAGGGGCGCGTATCGCGCGTGCTGCCGGGGATGCAGGCGGCGTTCATCGACATCGGCATGGAACGCACGGCATTCTTGCACGCCTCCGACATTTTCGATGCGCGTCATGCGGATACCGGCATCGAACAGCCGCGCACCGAGAATATCCGCGCGCTGGTTGCCGAAGGCAACGAGATATTGGTGCAAGTGGTCAAGGATCCGTTGGGCACGAAGGGCGCGCGATTGACGACCTACATCACGTTGCCGTCGCGCTATCTCGTGTACATGCCGAAGGGCCAGGGCGTCGGCGTCTCGGCTCGAATCGAGAACGAGGGCGAACGTGAGCGCCTGCGCGCCGCCGTGCAGGCCGGAACCGTCCCGAACGAGCCGGCGGGATTCATCGTACGCACCGCCGCGGAAGATGCCCGGCCCGAGGCGCTGCAGGCCGACATGGTTTACCTGCGCAAGCTCTGGGAAGTGGTGCGCCAGAAAGGCCTGCGCACGCAGCCCGGAAACTTGGTGCACGCGGATTTGTCCTTGCACCTTCGCGTGTTGCGGGACCTTTTGCGTCCGGATGTGGACAAGGTGCTGATCGACCAGGCGAGCGCGCACCGTGAAATGCGCGAGTTCGTGGATACCTTCATGCCGGAGTCGATCGAGCGGCTCGAATTATACGACGGCGCGCGGCCGCTATTCGAATTGCACCACGTCGAGGAGGAGATCCAGAAGGCGCTGGAGCGCAAGGTGTCGTTGAAGTCGGGCGGCTATCTGATCATCGATCAGACCGAAGCCATGACCACCATCGACGTCAATACCGGGGCGTTCGTCGGCCACCGCAACTTGGAAGAGACAATTTTCCGCACCAACCTCGAGGCCGCAGTGACCATTGCGCGGCAACTGCGCCTGCGAAATCTCGGCGGCATCATCATCATCGATTTCATCGACATGGAGGAGGCGGAGCACCGCCGGCAAGTCATCCAAGCCCTGGAGAAGGCACTCGGAGACGATCACGTGAAAACCAGCCTCTCGTCGGTGTCGCCGTTGGGATTGGTCGAAATGACGCGCAAGCGCACCCGCGAAAGCCTGGAACATCTGCTGTGCCGGCCTTGTCCGACTTGCGAGGGCAGGGGCTTCGTGAAGACGGCCGAGACGGTGTGCTATGAGGTATTTCGTGAGATCGTGCGGCAGTCGCGCCAGTTCGAGTGCCAACAATTGATGGTCCTCGCGCACCAGGACGTGATCGAACGCTTGCTGGATGAGGAGTCCTCGGCGCTCGGCGAATTGGAATTAGTGACGGGCAAACCCATTCGTTTACAAACCGAAGCCCTCTACAGCGTCGATCAGTACGACGTCGTTCTCATGTAATGAACGTGCGCAAGGCCGCAAAAATCCTGCTGTTCGGTGTTGCGGGAGTGGTGGGCTTCCTGCTCCTCCTGATGCTGGCGATCAAGCTGACGCTTGATCGCGCGCCTGCCTACAAAGCCGAAATCAAGCAGTGGGTGTTCGCACAAACCGGGTATCACATCGATTTCGCGAATGTCTCGCCGTCGTTTCGCTGGTACGGACCGGAACTGCATTTCGCACAGCTGCAGCTGCGCTCCAAAGACGATCGGCGAGTCCTGGCGCGCGCAGCGGGAGGCCGAGTCGCCGCCGACATCTGGCAGCTGCTCAGCACCGGCAAACTGCTCGCCGGCAGGATCCAGATCGATGAGCCGAACATCGTCATTGCGCGCCTGGGGCCCGCGAGCTTCGCGCTCGCCTCCGAGATCAAGTTGGGCGCAGACAACTCGTCGCTCGAGGCATTGACGCTCAACGACCTGCCGGCGGGCAAGCTCGCGATCCGCAATGCCACCTTCACCATGCAGGATTGGAATGAGGCGTTGCCCAAGCTGGAATTGCACAAGGTCAATCTCGACGTGCGGCGCGGGGATCAAGACCTGGCAGTGTCGGTCAGGGCGCAGTTGCCGGAAGCACTCGGCGGCACGCTGCATATCCGCGGCGATGCGCGCGGCCGCGGCGACTTGCAAATGCTCGGTTGGAACGTGCTGCTGGAGGCGCGCGATATTTCATTTCCGGGATGGCGTTCACTACTGCCGGAATACTTGAGCCGGCTCGATGCGGGGGAGGGTGCCTTCGAACTGGCGGCGAGCGGAATCGGTGCGATGCTGACCCGTGCGGACCTGAATTTTTCGGCGAAGGGCGTGGTTACGCAGCTCGCGGACGGACCGAGTGCCAAGTTCGAGCAGATCAGCGGCGCACTCAGCGTCGCCCACTCGAGCGACCGCTGGACTCTATCGGGCAAGCGCGTGCAGGCCGTGCGCCAAGGCCACCGCGATCCCGATTCCGAGTTCGACGTCGGTTGGCGCGGCGGCGAGTCCGGGTTGCTCGAGCTGCGCGCACGCGCGAGTTACTTGCGCGCCGATGCGCTGCTGCCGCTCGCGGGATTGCTCCCCGAAAAGGATATTCGCGATCGCCTGCAGGAAATTGCGCCGACCGGCGAGTGGTTCAACGCATTCGTCGCATTGGCTCGCAATTCCGCTCTGGATCCCTGGCGCCTGCAGATCCAGGCGCAATTTCGCGATGTCGGCTTCGCGCCGGTCGGCCGGGCACCGGGCCTGCGGAATCTGAGCGGAACCATCGGCGGCACCGAGATCGGCGGCCACGTGAAAATAGCGAGTCGCGCGGCGCTGTTCTCCTGGCCGGCGCAGCTTCAGCAACCGGTCGGTCTCGACACGCTGACGGCCAACCTGTACTGGAAGCGCACGCCCGATGCCTTGTTGGTGGCCACCAACGACTGGAGCATGAAAAATCACGATGCCGGGCTGCACGGCAAAGTGGCCTGGCAACAGCCGGCCGACGGATCCTCGCCGATCCTGACGCTCTCGAGTACCGTCGAGAACGGCAATGCCGCGAACACGCGCAATTACTTTCCGCGCGCGTTGCTGCCGCCGCGGGCGGTCGCGTGGCTGGACCGAGCCTTGGTCGCCGGCCACTTGTCGCGCGCCGACGTCGCGTTGCAGGGGCCGATCAAACATTTCCCGTTTCGCGACGGCAGCGGATCGTTCCTGGCGCGCTGTGTTCTCGACGGCGTGACCTTGGACTACGCGGACGGATGGCCGCGCCTGGAGGGTCTGTCGGGACAGGCCGAATTTCGCAACGAAGGGATGACCGTGCACATGGCCCAAGGCCGCGTCGACGACGTTCCGCTCGAATCCGCGGAGGCGCGCTTCGCCGATTTCAAAACCGGCGAGCTTGAGGTGCATGTGGGTGCGAGCGGCGATGCCGGCGCTGCGCTCGCGTTTCTGCGCGCGACACCGCTGGATGCGGCGGCGGAACATGCGTTCACCAATGCCGAGGCTCGCGGTCCGATGCAAATGACGGCCGATTTGTTCCTGCCGTTCAAAGATTTCGTGCATCGACGCGTGCTGGTGCACGGGCGTCTGGAAGGAGTGAGCGTGAACCGGCCGGGCTCGAGCACTGCGGCCACAGACCTTAACGGCGATTTCGATGTCGAAGGCGCGCAAGTGGCGCGCGCCGACATTCACGGCCGCTTGTTGGGCGGAGCGGTTCAGATGCAAGCGCGCGCAGCGCGCACCCGGCCGCTGACCCGCACGCAACTCGAATTCCGCGGCACGTTCAGCGGCGACGCCTTCAAGAGCGCGCTTGCCTTGCCTGCGAGCATCGCGATCAGCGGCCAAACCGAGTGGCGGGGTGTTTTGAAAATGGCTCCGGAGCCCAATCGTGAACGGAGCCTGCGTTTGAGCAGCAGTCTCGTGGGCCTGGAGATGAAGTTGCCGGCACCCATGGATAAGGCTGCCGATACCGCAATGTCCTCGTGGTTGGAAATCCAATGGCCGGCGAGCGGCGGAGCGCAGGGGCGGCTTTCGGTCGGCTCGCTGGTGAGCGGTTCGTATGCAATGGAATCTGCCGCCGACGGCCTGCATCTTGCGCGCCTGGCGTTGACCTTCGGCGGCGGCGAGACAAATTCCAGCGACAGCCAGATATTGAATGTCGGCGGATCGGTCGCTCGCTTGGATTTGGCGGGCTGGCTGAAGCTCAACCCCGCCGACAAAAACGCCAAACCGCTGTCGAGCTATCTGCGCACCGCCAAATTGAACGTGGCGGAACTCGATTACTTGGGACTTGCGTTCCGCGATGTGTCGTTGAGCTTGGGGGTGATGGAAGGAAGCTTGCGCATCGTGGTCGGCGGTCCCAATGTGGTAGGCAGCATTACCTTGCCGCGCGCCGCCGATTCGAGCGAGCCGTGGAATTTGCAGTTCGAGCGCCTGCATGTCGATCCCGTCGCGGACGACCCCGATGCGGACGCCGACCATCCGAGCGGCCATGCGAACTCGCCCGGCGATCCGCGCGCCATCCCGGCCATCAACTTTCACGCGGTGGAACTCGACTGGGGCGAGCGCAAGTTGGGCGACGTGCAAGCGAGCCTGGTCAAAGTTGACGATGGCATCAGTTTGCAGCAGCTCACCATCGAAGGTGCCAGCTTCAACGCCAATGCCACCGGTGAGTGGCGCGGCAAGGACGCCGGGATCGGACGCATCAAGGGCACGCTGACCAGCAGCGATGTGCAGGACACGCTCAAGCAACTCGGCTACGTGCCGGTCATTGAAGCGAAGACCGGACGCATGGACTTCGACCTCAATTGGGTCGGCGCACCCACGGAGGATGCCTTGAGTCAGGCGGCGGGACATGTGCAATTGGCGCTCGACAAGGGCCAGGTAGTCGGCATCAAGCCGGGGGCCGGCCGGGTACTCGGGCTCACCAGCGTCGCGGCGCTGCGCCGGCGGCTGGCGTTGGACTTCAGCGATCTTACCGACAAGGGCTTGGCATTCGACACGGTTCACGGCGACTTGGACCTTAGGGACGGCAGCGCCTACACCGAGAACGTGTTGGTCAAGGGACCGGCGGCTGAAATCGGCCTAATCGGGCGAGTAGGCTTGAAAAACAAGGATTACGACCAAATTGCAGTGGTTACGGGCAACGTCGGTAATTCGTTGCCGTTGGCGGCCTTGGCAGGCGGCCCGGTCACGGCCGGCGTCGTGCTGCTCTTCACACAAGTGTTCAAACAACCGCTGAAAGGACTGGCACGAGGGTATTATCGGATTACCGGCAGTTGGGATAATCCCGTTGTCGAACGGATCAAAAGTGCAGACGCGGCCGCCGCCTCTGCGGAGGCGCCGAAATAAATGGGCAAAGTTGCAGCCATCCAGATGACCTCTGGCCACATCGTTGCGGACAATCTGGCCGTCGCCGGGGAGCTACTGCGTGAAGCCAAGGAAGCCGGCGCCGAGATCGCCTGCCTGCCCGAGAATTTCTCCTTCATCGGTCTGCGCGATTCCGACAAGCTGCAAGTCGCCGAACCGGACGGCGATGGCGCCGTACAATCCTTTTTGAGCTCCACCGCGCGCAAGCTGAAGATGTGGATCTTGGGCGGCACCATCGTGATTCGCGGCGACAGCGAACGCCGCGTCGCCAACGCCTCGCTGCTGATCGACGCCGCGGGCAAGCGGGTGGCACGCTACGACAAGATTCACCTGTTCGACGTCACGATTCCGGGGCGCGATGAACAATACCGCGAATCGACGCACGTAACCCCGGGCCGGACGGTCGTGGTTGCCGATACACCGGTCGGCAAGGTCGGGCTCTCGGTGTGCTATGACATGCGCTTTCCCGAACTCTACCGCGACCTCGTGTCGCAAGGCGCCGAGTGGTTGGCGATGCCGGCGGCATTCACGGTGCCGACCGGGCGGGCGCACTGGGAGACCTTGCTGCGCGCGCGTGCGATCGAAAACCTCTGTTACGTGGTGGCGCCGGCGCAGACGGGTACGCATACCAGCGGCCGCGAGACTTACGGAGACTCGCTGATCGTCGACTATTGGGGTCAGGTGCTATCGCGCCTGGCCAAGGGCAGCGGCTTGATCACGGCGGACATCGACCTTGCCCGCGAGGCAGAGACTCGAGCCCGCTTCCCCGTTTTGGATAATCGGCAGCTGGGAATGCCCAAAGCCGCGAAGGTGACCGCATGAATGCGCGTAGCGCCGATTTGAGCGAACCCATGTTTGCCGTGGCCGAGAAAATGATCCTGACGCCGTCGGGTCTCGACGAGGGTCGTTTGTCGACCGTGCTCGACGCCGTCATGAGCCGCGGCGTGGACTATGCGGATCTGTATTTCCAGCTGTCGCGCGAAGAGTCCTGGTCGCTCGAAGACGGCATCGTCAAGGAGGGCTCGCACAACATCGAACAAGGCGTCGGTGTGCGTGCCTTGAGCGGAGAAAAGACGGGCTTTGCCTACACGGATGAAGTATTGCTGCCGGCGTTACTCGAGGCCTCGGATGCGGCGCGCGCCATCGTGCGCAGCGGCGCGAGCCATGCAGTCAAGGCGTGGCAACGTCCGCTCACTCATCGCTTGTACCTGCCCCTCGATCCGCTCGATGCCATTCGCGACGAAGACAAAGTGGCCTGGCTGATGCGCATCGATGCCGATACGCGCCGCATCGACCCGCGGGTCAAGCAGGTGATGGCATCGCTCGCCGCGGTTCATGAAGTGGTGCTGATCGCCACCAGCGAGGGCACGTTGACGGCCGACGTGCGGCCGCTGGTGCGCGTCAATGTTTCGGTCATCGTCGAACAAAACGGACGCCGCGAGCAGGGTTACAGCGGTGGCGGCGGTCGATTCGGTTTGGATGAACTGCTGCGCGGCGATGAACCCTTCGCGCACGGCCGCGAAGCGGTGCGTCAGGCGCTGGTCAATCTCGAGGCGGTGGCGGCGCCCGCCGGATCCATGACGGTGGTCTTGGGGCCGGGCTGGCCCGGGATCCTGTTGCATGAAGCCATCGGCCACGGACTCGAGGGCGATTTCAATCGCAAGGGCACGTCCGCGTTTTCAAACCGGATCGGCCAGAAAGTAGCGGCGGACGAAATCACCGTCGTCGACGATGGCACGTTGAACCGGCGCCGCGGCTCGTTGAATGTCGATGACGAGGGCACGCCGACTCAGTGCACCACGCTCATCGAAGGCGGCGTGCTGCGCGGCTATATTCAGGACAAAATGAATGCCCGATTGATGGGCATGCCGGCCACCGGCAATGGCCGGCGCGAATCCTTTGCGCACATGACCCTGCCGCGCATGACCAACACGTACATGCGGGCGGGCACACGCGCGCCGGAAGAGATCATCGCCTCGGTCGACAAAGGCCTGTATGCCGTAAATTTCGGCGGCGGCCAAGTGGACATTACGTCGGGCAAATTCGTGTTCTCGGCGAGCGAGGCCTACTTGATCGAAAACGGCAAGATCGGCGCCCCCGTCAAGGGCGCGACGCTGATCGGCAATGGCCCCGATGTGTTGCAGCGGGTCAGCATGGTGGGATCGGATCTGAAGCTCGACAGCGGCGTCGGCACCTGCGGCAAGGAGGGTCAGTCGGTGCCGGTCGGCGTCGGCCAGCCCACGCTACGCATCGATGCGCTGACGGTGGGCGGCACGGGATAATCGCATCATCGTATCTCGACGTTCGCGCCAGCTTCGATGCTGTCGCGAATGATCGCCACGTGCAAAATCATATCGCGGACCTTCAAGGATGAAGTCGAGTGACAGGATGTTCGGCCGCGGCGCGGGCGGGACGCGAACGCACAGCGTGCTTGCCCGTGCCTTTAACCGCCCATTTTGTGGGTGGTAACGCACATCCTTGGGATGACCCGAGATGCGCGCCGTTTCAAAAGATCCCATTGAGTTCCCTCGATTGGTTGATATCAGTGCTATCAATCGGAGCCAAAAAACACCAGAATTACGCAAGTTTTACATCTTAGGAGCCCTAGGTGGCACAACTCATCGTACGTAACCTGCCGGAAGATGTGGTCAAGGCGCTCAAGCAACGAGCGGCGAAAAGCAATCGCAGCACAGAACAGGAGCACCGCGAAATCCTCCAATCGGTACTGCGGGGTCCCAAGCGGCGAGCGTTGGTGGACGTTCTTGCGGCAATTCCCAACGTTGGCGAGGACAGTGATTTTAGGCGCTCGCAGACCGACAAACGGGGTTGAAATGTTTCTGTTGGATACGGACGTCATCAGGTGAGATCCGTAAGGGCGAGAAGGCTAACGCGGGTGTGCGGGCTTTTTTCGCCGATGCGCGCCGCGAGTCAGCCGATGTATATCTATCGGTTGTCACGATTGCAGAGCTGCGGCAGGGCGTGGAGCGCATCCGGCATCGAGGGGACGACGAAGCGTCACGGATGACGCGACCCAGCGGCGGCGGTTGCGTAGCGAAGTGGAGCAGAGGCGCCAGCTGCCAATAGTGCTGGCGAATGCCGCGCTCGTTCCCGTTTGCGCATTTCTGTGCAAATCC
>Ga0302320_10013641_pt1 | contig 16948 bp, 10 predicted proteins | sample Bog_T0_3_FD_202130 | JGI IMG/M metagenome (GOLD analysis project Ga0302320, IMG submission 202130) | Peat permafrost microbial communities from Stordalen Mire near Abisko, Sweden - Bog_T0_3 | ecosystem: Environmental > Terrestrial > Soil > Wetlands > Peat | place: Sweden: Abisko, Stordalen Mire... | reverse complement strand
CGGAAATGGCTCCGCCCCGTGGGGCTGGCTGCCGCAGGCGCCTGCGCAAATCCCCGAAACTCCCGCTGCCGACCTTGTGAAGTACGGGCCGTGGTTACTTGGCAACCTGGCGGTAGTCACAGCGATGCTGTTGATGTGGCTCGGTTCGGCGCGGTTGCTCGGCGGGGCGATGGGACTTGGGCGGCAGCAGGCGCTGGTGCTTGATGCGATGTTGCATGTGCCCATGCTGGCCGGGCTTCTGATTTGCTGGTTGCTGACCTTCGACATCCGGCTGGCGGAGGATTGGTGTTACAAGCCGCTGATCATTGCGGGAGCGGTGTTGGTGCTGGTGGGTTGCAGGGTGGTGGCGTTTGTGGGGGCGGCTGTTTCGCCAGTGGGACCTATGCGACCTATTTCCCCGGCGGGGCGTTATCTGAAGATCGCGGCGTTTGCGGTGGTGGTGATGGGTGGGTTTTGTTTGAGGGCTTGGGATCTGAATGGGATGTCTCTGGGATCGGATGAGGTTACGATGATCATGAATGCGAAGGGGGTGCTGCACAGTGGGTATCCGCATTCCGTTCGCGGGACTTATGACCGGCTGCTGGCGACTTATGAACTTATTCCGTATTCGCTTGCAGCTTCCTCGCTGGTTTTCGGCAATACGGAGTTTGCTTATCATTTCCCGGCGCTGGTGTTCGCCACGCTCACCATCGGGCTCATCGGGCTGGTGGGATACCGGATGTTTGACTGGAGGGTTGGGTGGATTGCGTCGTTTATCTATGCCTTTTTTCCGCCGGGGATTGCCTGGGCGCGCAATGGATTTTATCCATCGCAGGAGCAATTTCTCTCGCTGATCACATTCTGGACTTTTTATGAGGCGATGAGCGCGGGGCCGCTGAAGCGGCGGTTCCTGACATGGTCGGCGGCGGGATTTATCTTGAGTTACCTTTCGTGGGAGGGCTCGGGATTTCTTGTGCCGGCATTGTTTGTGGCCATCCTGGCGATCCGATGGGGGGATTTCTCGTGGATGCGGGAGTGGCACTTCTGGCGCTGCTTCTTCGTGATGACCGTGGTGGTGCTCAGCCAGTTATCCTTCCGGCAACTGACGCTGGATGACTACCTTGGCGTGGGTTACAGCCTGAGCGATATTACCGCGCCGACGCTGGTTTACACCGATCTATTGGTTTACAACCCCTGGTACTATGTCCATGTCCTCTTTTTCCCGGAGGTCAATTTTGTCCTCTCGCTTTTCCTGTTTCTCGGATTCCTGTTTTGCTGGCGGAACAAGGCGATCCGATATCTGACTGTCACGCTGTTCTCGCTGGAGTTTTGTTACAGTAACTTCCTGCCGTTTTACGCGCCGCGTTACTGTTATAACGCGGAGACGCTCGTCATCCTGTGCGGGGTTGGCATTTTCTTCGCGCTGCGGGACAGGATCGCGAACATGGGAGGCGCGCTGGCGCCGGGATGGCAGCGGGCGTTTGGCTGGACCGGCGCGGCTGCGCTCACGATATGGCTGCTGCTGGCGACGAATGAATTTGCTGTGAAATCCTACCGTCTCTCGCCGGATGCGGAAAACCCGGCATTGTTCGCGCGCCCTGGCTATTACAAGACCGATCACCGAGGGGCGGCGCGCTTCGTCGAGCAGAAGCGTCAGCCGGGCGACGCGGTGGTGGCATTTATGCCGCACATGTATGAGTTCTACACCAACCATACGCCGGAGTACTCGATCAACACCTTCCTGAATGAGAAGATGATGTACGATGGTGGGCATCTAAGCCCGCAGTTCATCGACAAGTTCCGCGGATGCCCGCTGATCCGCAGCCTTGCGGAATTGCAGGATGTGCAAAGCCGTTACCGGCGGCTCTGGATATTGGTGCCGATCCGCGACGACAACGTGGCACTTAGTCCCGATGTATTGACTTACCTGACGCGTGAGGGACGGGTCGCGTACGAGAGCTACCGGGAGCAGGTGGTGGAGCTGGACGGTGCGAACCGGTTCTCAGATCGCTGACTGAATGCGGCTGATCGCCTTGCGCAGCGTGGAAGCCGCCTGAAAGGCGGCGGTGCTCACGCGGCCGACGGTGCGCGCTTGCGAGACATCGCGGAGGGCCTCGGCGACTGCGGCGCGATGCTCTTCAAGCGCCTGATCGAAAAGCGGAAGGACATGTTGATAGATGGCAACGTCGTAGCGGTTGCGCTCCGCGATGACCTGCCGTGCGGACTCAGGCACCGTCTCCCGGCTCTGGCGTTGCTGGCCGACGTTAAAGCTGGCGTAATGGCTGAGCTTCCACCCGAAGAGAACCTTGAAGAGGGCGAGAGTCTCGTCGAAGCGTTCCGTGAGGCCGGCGAGGCTGAAATGCGCGGCGAGGTTGGCTTTGGCGGCCTCCAGAGTCTGCTCCGTGCAATCGCCGGCGAGGAAATCGCGCTGGGCCGGCGAGCCGGCGAGCAGCTTGCACTGGAGATTGTGATGAGGGGTGGTGGTGGCGTATTGCTCCAGGGTCAGGGTCTGCATGCGTTGATGCTGGGGATGCAGCGGATAATGGAGTGCGAAATAGTATTCGGATATCACCCGCTCCACCGGGTCCCGGAGCACCGTGATGTAAGTGGAGGGCCGGCCAATCAGCCGATGGACCCCGAAAGGCATGTGCCCCTTGATCACACGCAGGCCGTCAAGGCGCCGCGGGGATTTGCGGAGCAGGCGGTAATAGGACCAGCGAAAGAAACTTGGGTCGACTGAATATATCCGGTGCGGAGGATATTCCCATTCGATCAGCCGATTGAGCGTGGTGCCGCCACACTTGGGCAGATGAAGATAGATCAGGGTAGGGGGTTCCACAGCGGACAGTGGATAATGCAAAAGACAGGCCAAACTGTCGACTGATTGCAATTGCGAATCGTCCCTGTTTCGGATTTGATCAATCCCAGGTTCGCGGGCGGGATAATCCGCTGGCGGATATGCCGCACTCGCGATTTCCCCAGGCTTCCAAATTCTGCGAATCGTCAACCTCATCCCACTCCTAAAATACCCATGCTCGAAATCCTCGAATCACGCATCGCCCCGGCCGCCGTTTTTTATTACACCGACGTAGACGGGGATCATGTAAAGATCAGTGTAACCGGGACCAAGACGGCCGCGGCCACATTGCAAACGGACCTGAATACCGCGGTTGAGGCAGGACTGACGAATTACCCTGCCAACGCATTGGTCGGGAAACCGCATCAGTTGCAAACGCTGGTGCTCGGTCCCGCCTTCGCCGGCGCCTCGGTAAGCATTACCGCGACGCCATCGACCGATCTCGATGCAGCAGGTGTTACGACCAAGCTCGGGGACGGCTTTGTGAATGTCGGCGAAATCATCGCCGGCACCGTGAGTGGTGGGAACATTGTCTCCACCATCAGCCTTACCTCCGTGACCGTCCATGGCGATCTTGGCCAGATTGTCGTCGGCAGCGGCACCGCGACCAAGGGACCTGGGCTGGTATCCTTGAACGTGCAGTCCATGGGCGAGTTCGGCACAAGCACCGGCGCGAATGCGACGACGAGCCGTTTCATTAATGGAGTCGACTCCATCTACGTCGCCCATGACGTCAATGGCGTGGAATTGCGCGCGGACCTTTCGACGGCTGCCACGGTACCGGACGCGACCATTGGTTCCATCTTTATCGGGGGAAGCCTGATTGGGGGCACCACGGCAGATACCGGGGAAATCGCAGCGGCCAACGGGATTGGCAGCGTCAAGATCATGGGCAGCGTGATCGGGAACTCCGCCAATGACACGGGCCGGATCGCGACCAGCTCCAATACCATCACCAACACATCGGGAACCAAAACGTATACAGGCAATCTTGGGAGTGTGATCATAGGCGGCGACCTGATAGGCGGAGCGGGTACGAATTCCGGTGTTGTCTATTCCTCCGGTACCGTGACCAGTGTTGCGATCAAGGGATCGGTGCAGGGAGGGTCCGCGGATATCAGTGGAGGAATTAATGCCAATTCGATCGGTGCGGTTTTGATTGGGGGGGATTTGCAGGGGACGGTGTTCTCCGGGACGGCCGCGGTGGCGCAGACGGCGAACATTCGAGCGCAACTGAATATCAAGAGTGTCACCATTGGCGGGTCAGTCATCTCCGGAGCGAACACGGGGACGGGAGGATTGAGCTATAGTGGGGCGATCCAGGCCGGGCAGACGCTGGGACTGGTAAAGGTGACGGGGAGCATCGTCGGAAACGCCGCGACTCCGGTGACGATATCCGGGACTGGCCTTTCCGGGGTTGGCCTTAATAAGGTGACTCTGAGGAGCCAGGACCCGGCCATCGCGGGGGTGACCGTTGCGGGTTCGTCAACCTACGCAATTATCGAGGCGGGATACGGGGTCAACGGGGCCACGATCTCCGGGGATGCGCAGATTGGGCCGGTCACCGTCGGAGGTGATTTTATTGCCAGCGATATCATCGCGGGGGTGAAGGTCCAGACGGCGGGGACGGATTTTGGAACTTCCACGGATTCACTGATAGCTACGCCCATTATTACCCCATCCGTCGCCACCGATGGCATCTTTTCAAAAATCGCGAGCATTACCATCGGGGGCCAAATTGAGGGTACCGTTGCCACTGGCGACAGCTTCGGGATTGAGGCACAAAAGATCGGGCCGATCACAGTAGGCGGCCTGCCGCTGGAGCTCAAAACCACAGTCGTAATCACAAACGGATTATCGCAGGTTCTTGATGACGAATACATTTCCCAGTCGACGGGGCACGACGTTCATATCCGGGAGTTTCCGGGGACGTAATTTCGCTTTAATTCAACGCATTGCTGGCGGCCCTTCAGGCCGCGGGGTTTTGTTTGTCGCAACACAGGCCTGAAGGCCTGTGCTTTGTGCGGGCGGGCCTTCAGCCCGCAGAATGCGATAGATGATGAAACGAGATGCGAATATTCGGGTCTTGGGGCGCACTTACAGTGCTTGTTTCTGTTTTTTCAAATTACCCGGGCCTTCGCTCGCCGGGCTCGCTCCTGCCCGGGCTTTTACATGACGGGCTTTCAGCCCTGAAGACTTTCGCAGGAAATCACAGACTAGTAATCGCGCCAGTTATCGGCGGCTGATGTCGAGGGGGTCATTGGGGTGGCCGAGGGTGTCGGCGACGGGGTATCGTTCGGGGATGGATAGGGCCTGGGAGTGGGGGAGTGGGGTGGCTTGGGAGGTTTTGGGGGTTTGGGAGGCTGTGGAGGCTTGGGGTGATCCTCGATAAAGTCGGGTGAATCGTCCTTGTCCTTCGACGTCATGTGGATGCCGGTGGCAGCGGGTGTGGCCGGTGGACGCTGGAGTGCGTAGGCGCTCAGGATTGAGGCGCAGAGAGCCACGGTTAGGACTGCTTTCACGGGTGGAATTCTACATCCCGGCGGGGCGACTGTACAAGGGGCGGGGCGATTTTTTGGCCCGTACGGGGTGGCGCGGTGCGATCAGCGGATGGTGAGCGGCTGCACCTTGCCGTCGGACTTGCGCGGGTGCAAGCCCCAGAGGCGCAGGCCGCCGATGAATGCGTTGCGATTATCGCCAAGGCGTGCGCCCTTTGGCAGACGCGAGAGGCGCCGGGCATTGCCGCCGCCCATGACCACGTAATCGGTCACCAGTGCCGTGCGGAGGATGCCGGTGATTTTCTCCACGGACTCTTCCCATTTCTTGTGGCCGAGGCGCTTGCGCCCCCGCTGGCCGAGCATGTCCTCGAAAGTGCGTTGCGGCGAGTAGGAGAGCTCGCCGAGCTCCATGGGGATGACCATGTTATCAAGGATTAATGCGGAGCCGAGGCCGGTGCCGAGGCCGAGGAAGAGCATGCGGCCGCCTTCGTAACTGCCGATGGCCTGCATGGCGGCGTCATTGAGGAGCTTGCATGGCTTGCCGAAAGCGGCGTTGAAATCGAACCGTGTCCAGCCGCGGCCGAGGTTGTTGGGATCGCGTACGGGGATGCCGTTGACGATGGGGATCGGGAGGCCGAGGGAGATGGCGTCGTATTCCCAGCCGGGGGCAAATTTTGCGATTCCGGCGACCAATTGACGCGGGGTGAAGTGCGGGCCGGAGGGGAACTTGATGCGCTCCTGCGAGCCGGAGCGCATGAGCTTGATATTGCTGCCGCCGACGTCGGCAACGAGCACGGACTTGGGGGTGAACGTTGCGGAGGTGGCGCGAGGGCTCATCGGGAGGGCATTGGAACGGCTGCGGCGACCGGGAGAAATCGTCCGGCAATGCCTACTTCTCTCGCATGGAGGGCGTTAGGGCCGCAAGCGGGAACTATCGACGGGCAAAAGCGAACCGGGATTGCCGGCAGGGTGCAGCCGCACGATCCGCGCCGGCTTTGGGGCCATGTTGTTTCGGTTGAACTCCGGGATGTGCCAGCCGCAATGCTCGCAGCGCCATGGGCGCAGCAGCTTGCCAATGCAGAGGGCGGCCCAGCTTATCGACCAGAGACCCAGCGTCACGAAAGTAAGCGCCATGTGAAGGGGATGATTGAGCTGAGCTCTTATAAAGAGCTGCTGATGCCTGCACCTTGGGCAGTGCGCGCGAATTTTGTTTTTGCTCATCCTGCGGGGAACCTAAAGGCAACGGAAAAATACCAACCGCCACCGATTAAGTCGCACCATTCCATATTGAGCGAGATTGTCCAATAGGAAATTGGCAAAGATGACACTTTTTCGATTTCTGTTATCGCCCTGGAACCATTTGCCAGAGCGCGTCCGCGGGGGAAAGGATCAGCCGGCGAGACGCCGTTTTTTCACGCGGAAGTGGTCTGCGTGAGCAACCGGCAGATGTTTGCGGCGGCATATGCGGCGCCGAAGCCGTTGTCGATATTCACCACCGTCACGCCTGAGCCGCAGGAGTTTAGCATCCCGAGCAGGGCGGCGATTCCGCCGAAGCTGGCGCCGTAGCCGACGCTGGTGGGGACGGCGATGACAGGCTTGCTGATGAGGCCCGCGACGGCGCTCGGGAGGGCGCCTTCCATTCCGGCGGCCACGATCACGGCATTTGCCGCCTCCAGGCGGTCGCGTACGGCGAGCAGACGGTGAATGCCGGCGACCCCGATGTCGCTGATGCGATCCACTGTGGCGCCGAAGGTCTCCAGCGTTACGGCAGCCTCATCCGCGACCGGGATGTCCGATGTGCCTGCGCAAACGACGGCCACGGCGCCAGCGAGAGGGGGCATGGGTTTGCGGATGATGGTCAGGCAGCGGGCGGCCTCGTGGAAACGGGCCTCCGGGAACTCCGCGCTGACTGCTTCAAAATGCTCGCGGGTCGCCCGGGTGCCGAGGACCACGCCATCCTGCTCCAGCAGGGCGCGAGAGATGGCGAGCACCTGGGCGGGGAGTTTGCCTGCGCAAAAAATCACCTCGGGGAAGCCGCGCCTGGTCAGGCGGTCCGTATCCACGCGCGCAAAGCCGAGATCGACGAAACTCACGGCGCGCTGTCGGGCTCGATCCGCGGCTGGAGGTACATCCGCAGCGGGATCATCTTCGAGTCCGTGAACCCGTGCGCCCGGAAGAATTTCTGGGCCTCCTCGTTGGTCTGATCGGTAAGGAGTGTGATGCGGAGGAAGTTTTTCTCGCGCGCGAAGTTGATGCAGTAATCGAGGAGCTTGTCGCCGAAGCCGTGATGGCGGTGCTCCGCGTGGACGATCACGTCTTCCATCATCAGGACAAAGCCGCCCTCGGCCGTGGAGATGGTGAAGAGGAGATTGATCATGGCGAGGATGCGCCCGTCCTGGCGGAGGACGAAGATGCGGCCGCGGCTGGGCTGCTCAAGGATGAGGCGCAGGCCGCGCATGTGCTTGGAGCGGTCCGGCTTGAAGTCGCCCTCGAGGGTAAAGAGGTCGAAGAGCAACTCCGTAAGTTGCGGAAGATCGTCCAGCGTGGCGGGTTCGATCGCGACGTGTTCCATGGGAAAAAGGGACTATGCCACAGGGGAGGGCTGGCGGAAAGAGACTTCTGAGGAGTTATGGGGGGAGGGGAGGGATGGAACCACGGATCGGAACGGATGACGCGGGTTACACGGATGGGGATGGGTTTTTGTGCGGAGCTTTTGCGCGGACCGCTGGGCGCCTTCGCGGCTGACGGAATTTTTACCACGGATTGGAACGGATGACGCGGATTACACGGATGGGGATGGGGTTTTGTGCGGACCACTGGGCGGGTTCGCGGCTCACGGGATTTTTACCACGGATTACACGGATTTTTTGGATTACACGGATGGGGAGGATCGTGGTTCCGGGGCTGGTGGCGAGGGGCGGGGAGTTTTTTACCACGGATTGGAACGGATGACGCGGGTTACACGGATGGGGATGGGGTTTTGTGCGGACTACTGGGCGGGTTCGCGGCTCACGGGATTTTTACCACGGATTACGCGGATTTTATGGATTATGCGGATGGGGAGATCGTGGTTCTCGACGGGAGGCGATTAGTGCGCGGGGGTGATGCGGACGAGCTGGATGCCGTGGGGGGCGACCTGGGCGGAGTATTGGGAGTTGTAGGTGCCAAGGTCCTTTTGGCGCCAGAGATCGCGGACTACCTGCGGGGTGGCGAGGTGCAGATCGGTCCAGTTCAATGTTATGGTTGCGGGGAGGGCGCCACGATTGACGAGGCCGACGGCCCATGTGCCATCGTCGAGCGGCTTTGCGTAGACGGAGGTGTCGGCGGTTTTTGCGATGCAGGTGGCTTGTTTGGCGAGGCTGTCCTGGTCGATATCGAGCACCTCGTCATTGGTGATGAGGCTGCGGGTGAAGGGATCGAGCTTTTGCAGATCGCAACCGAGCATGAGCGGCGCGGAGAGGAGGCACCACATGCTGATCTGGGTGTATTGCTCGTCCGGGGTGAGATGGGTGGGATGGGGGTGACCCCAGCCGATGACGCCGACGACCAGCATATCTGGATCGTTGAAATGCCCCGGGCGCGCGTATTGTGCCCACGGGTCTTCGCCGAAGGCGCTGTTGGCGATGTGCTGCCACTTGTCATGCACATCGTCGGTTGTGCGCCAGGAGTTGGCATATGGGGATACGGCGGCGATCTCGCCGAGGAGGGTGTAGAGGCCGTTGTTTGAGAGACTGAAGATGATGCTGCGGCCCGATGCGTTGAGGGCGTCGTACATCTCCTTCGTGTCCACGGCGTGGATGGGCGCCCAGTCGTACTTGAGGTAATCGAAGCCCCATTGTCCGAACTGTTTGGCGTCCTGCGCGGCAAAGTGAAACTTCGCGATGGCGAAGGGGAACTTCTGGCTGTGATCGTGCGGATTGGCCTTTGCAAAGGAAGGGCTCCACTTGCCATCGGGGTCGTCCGAGGAGCCGCCCATGCGCCGGCCGTACGTGGTGACCCACGGGCTGGAGTAAATGCCCGCCTTGAGCCCAAGGCTGTGAATCTCGCCGGCCATCGCGGCGATGTCCGGAAAGCCGGGGTTCGGCTGGATGGCATTGTACGGGCCGCCGCGCGCGCCCTGCCAGCCATCGTCGGTGGTGATATAGCTCCAGCCATGCTGGTCGAGGCCGTCGTCCACCATCGCGTGAGCCGCGGCGAGGACATTGGCCTGGTTCACCTTTTGGCCGTAGGTATTGTAAGTGTTCCAGCCCATGGCGGGCGTGAGGCCGATCTCATCGCCGGCGATGATCTTGAAGGGGCGAACGGATTCGCCGAGCGCATTCTTCGCGTGGAAGGTGAGTTGCCATGTGCCCGGCTGGGCGAGCGATCCGGCGATGCGGCCGGTGGCGGCGTCCAATTGCAAACCTGCCGGCAATCCATCGACGGAGAATTGCATCGGCCGCTGCCCGGTGGCGGGGATGGAATAGAGGAACGGTGTCCCTGGCCGGATGCCGTAGACCTTGGGCCCGTGAATCGCCGGGGTGAGGGGAGCCGGGGGAGTGAGGATCTCCGGGTCTGCCGCGGCGCGGAATGGCGATGCAGCAAGGAGTAGGAGGCAGAGATGGATAACCAGACGGGAATTGCGCATGGGAATAAGAGGGTAAGCGGGGAAAATCGTATGCTTACCGGATTGCCAACTGATATGTCACTTCCAATCGGCATGGGCTCCGAAGTCAGCGACTTCATCCCTTTGATTCAATAACAGCTACCGCTCGAAGTTACCCGCCTCGAGGGCCGTGGCGATGGACTCCGGGACTTCGAAGCCGAACTCCTTGAATGTCTTCGCAGCGCACTCCGGGCAGTAACCGTGGCTGAGGGAGGCGTTGGTATGCTGACCCAGGTAAGTATCGATCTGATTCCAGTAGCCGGTGTCATCGCGCACGCGCTTGCAGCAGGAGCAGATGGGCAGCAGGCCCTCGAGGGTCCTAACCTTTTCCAGAGCCGCCTCCAGTGCGGCATTCTTGCGCGCGGTCTCACTGGCGCTCCGCGAGGAGCGCTGGGCGAAGAAGCAGGTGGCGCCCAACAGCAGGGCACCGAGCGCTCCCGCGAAGAGGATCACCTGCGGGAGGGGCGAATAGAGGTGGCTGGCCAGCGCGGGAGTGGGCCAGATGCGGAATGTCCAGGTGGCGCCGTGCATCTCCACCTTGTCCTGCGCGATCCAGTCCATATTGAGCGGCGGCTCGCCGGCGTCCCTCGTATAAAATACCTTCCCGCCGTCGGAGAACTCCAGCGCTTCCCCGGCGGCGACAGAGGAAGAGAGATAGCGGTCGAGGCCTGTCTGCGCCTTGATGATCGCGGCGACAAAGCCCCCGGGCTGTCCCTTGACGCGCAGCGGCACGTAAATCACGAATCCCGCCCCGCCGCGAAAGAGCTGCACGATGGGGGTCATGACCGGTTGCTGCTCCTGCTCCGCCTGCGCGACGGCGGCCTTGCGGTGCGGCTCCAGGGTCAGGTCCAGTCCCAGCTTCGCCTCGTTGCCGGCGAGCGGGACGATCCAGCGGACATGGTGGGTGGGATCGATCCACTCAAGGGCCTGCAGATCCGGGAAGTCGTGGACGTAATTTGCGGCGTCGTTCTCCCAAGCAGCCCTCGGTGTGCCGCCTGCGGTATTCCAGCGCTGGGCCATGCGGACGACGGAGCGGGTGCGGGCGTCAATGCGGAGGGTGATCTGGTTCTTCACGCTCTCCGCGCCGGCCTTGACTGTTTGCGAGATGTCCTGGTTCTGCTCCGCATTGAGCGCGCAGTAGAAGACGACGGAGGCGGTGAGGACGCCGAGCACCAATGGGACCGGCAGCCAGCGCGGAGTGCGCTCTCCCGGTTCCAGACCCGACTTCCACGCGAAAAGGAAAAGCCCCGCGCCCGCGAGTGTCAGCCCGCCGGCCGCCTGGATGGCCACATCGGTGAGTTGGCCCCAAGCGTACGCTGCGTGAAGCCCAAATGCGTAACCCATCAGGGCCACCAGCGTAATGCTGACTGTCAGGGAGGCGAGCGATCCCGCGGCGAGCAACCGCCACCTGGAGGCAATGTCCCTGCCGAGCACGACCAGCGCCAGGCCGATAAACAGGTAGCATGATGCCGAGACTGGCGACATCCGGCCAGGGTGCGGCGTGCCCGTGGTCAAGTAGCTGTGGAAGAATAATTGATCGAGGCCCAGGTCGGCGTGGAAAAGATCCTGCGCGAGCGTCATGCCACCAACTGCCGCGACCAGTGATCCCAGGACCGGCGCCACCCATTGCGCCCCGTTCCATCGCAACGCCATGATCGCGATGCCGAGAAGGACAAAGCAGACGGCCGAATTGTACTGCATGGGCGCCAGCGTCGGGTTCACTTGAACCCAAGTCAGATTGTGCGCGTGCCAGCCGATGAGGACCAGCAGCCCAAGCGCAAGCGACGCGGCGCCGGTGGCAAGGGTGAAAAATGGGACGCGCGAGGAGTTCGCGGTCGGGTCGGGAGAGAGACGGAGGGACATTTTGCGCGTATTCCTGTCAAAGCATCGCCGGTGCCGCCGCGGCAAAATAGAGCGGGGATAGTGGGTATGCAGGGGGTGGCATTTCCCTGAGCGCGAACGGGTGTTCCCCTTGCGGCGACTACAGGGTGCCCTTGAACTCGTCGAGCGTCGTGCGGACGCCGAGCAGCAGCTTGTTGCGCGCCAGCGGCTTGGGGATGAACCCGCATATGCCCTTGGCCAGCAATTCGCGCAGCCCGCCGTTCTCAGTGAAGCCGCTGGTGACGATGATGGGCAGATTCGGGATAATCTTGCGCATGGCGTTCAATACCTGTGCGCCATCCAATGTCGGCATCACAAAATCCAGAACCACCACATCGACGCCGCCGCCCAGTTTTGCGAGGAAATCCATTGCCTGGTATCCATCCCGGGCGGAGACGACGCGGTAGCCCTCGGCGGTAAGGACCCGTTCGGCGAGCAGCCGGATAAAATCGTCGTCATCGACCACCATCACAAGCTCCAGCGGCCCGTCCGGATTCGCGATCCGAACATCGGGGACGCCTGTATAAGTGTGGGCTGTCGCAGAAAATGATTGGGAATTGGATTTCCAGGCGGCGGTTGTCATCGGGAGTGAGAGTAGCGAAAAGTATGCCAGTAATTATGGTAAGTAATGGAAAACGCTACAAATGTGATCCCTTTTAGCGCCAGTCTTGCCGAGGGGAGGCTCGCAGCGTATTCCCGAGCCATGAAGCTGTTTCCGGCGATCTGCTGCATCGCTCTCCCCAGGCTGCTCTTTGGCCAATTGACGACTGAAAACCCGCAAGCCAAAACCGTAAACGGCATCGTCGAAGGTGTCTCGCATTCCGGCGTTGCTGTGTTCGAAGGCATCCCCTTTGCGCAACCCCCGGTGGGCGACTTGAGATGGCGCGAACCGCAGCCCGTCGCGAGCTGGGCCGGCATTAAAAAGGCCGATCATTTTGGCCCCAATCCGATGGAACATCCGGCCGGAGACATGGTCTTCCGGTCGCACGGGATGAGTGAAGACTGCCTCTATCTCAACGTCTGGACCCCGGCGAAATCCCCGGAGGAGAAACTCCCTGTCCTGGTGTACTTTTATGGGGGTGGCTTCGTGAGCGGAGACGGCTCGGAGTACCGCTACGACGGAGAAAGCATGGCCCATAAAGGCATTGTCACGCTCACGGTCAATTACCGCCTCGGGGTTTTCGGTTTTCTTGCCCATCCGGCCCTCAGCAAAGAGAGCCCGTATCACGGGTCTGGCGACTATGGGCTGCTCGATCAGGAAGCGGCGCTCCGCTGGGTTCAACAAAACATCGCTGCATTTGGGGGTGATCCCGGAAAGGTTACCATCGCAGGCGAGTCCGCGGGCTCCATCTCCGTATGCTCGCTGATGGCCTCGCCACTCTCCAAGGGACTCTTCAACGGAGCCATCGGCGAGAGCGGCGGTTGCTTCGCGCCCACGTACGCTCCCATCCCGCTGGCCGATGCCGAAGCGCAGGGCGTCAAGCTCGCCGCGACGCTAGGGGCAACCTCATTGGCGGCACTGCGAGCCCTCCCTGCGGATCGTCTGCTGGCGGGGACGACCACGCCGGCAACGCCGAAAATCATGCTCACCATCGACGGCCACTTCTTTACCAAGACTCCGCTGCAGACCTTCGCCGCCGGAGAGCAAATGCACGTGCCGCTGCTGGCGGGATGGAACTCCGGTGAGGCGAACTATAAGCGGATCCTCAATAAGAACGCTCCCACCCCTGAAAACTATGCCGCCGCCATCAAGGCGCTCTACGGCGACAAGGCCCGGGAGGCCCTTGCCCTTTATCCGGGCGGGACCGAGCAGGAAGTCATCCGCTCTGCCAACGACCTCGGGAGCGACCGCTTCATCGTCTACAGCACGTGGAAGTGGTGCGATATCCAAAATAAAACCGGCGGGAATCCTGTGTACCGTTACTTCTTCTCCAGAGCCCGGCCTGCATTGCGCGTGACCAAAAACCCGGCGATGGCTTCGCCTTCTGCATCCAGAGCTCCGCTCAACCCCGGAGCTGTCCACTCGGCGGAAATCGAATTCGCGCTGGGTAACTTATCTACCAACCGGGTCTACGATTGGCGACCCGCGGATTACAGTGTCTCCCGAGTCATGCAGGCTTACTTCGCGAATTTCATCATTACCGGGAATCCCAATGGGCCCGGCCTGCCGGAATGGGAGCCACTGAATAAAGGGGGCGCCGGCAAGGTTATGGTGATCGACGTCAATACGCGGGGCCAGGAAATCAAAACCGACGACCGTTATCATTGGCTGGACCAGTTCTATGCGCCTGCGAGTCGATGACTCTGAGCCGGCGGGGAAGTGAAGCTGGCCTCGCGGATTTGCGACGCGGAGGTCGGGGTCAACGGCGGGAGCGAGAGGCGTCGTTGAAAAGTTCTCGCAGCGAAATTTTCGGTCGATGTTTGCAATTGAGGGCGAGAATCAGGGGAAAATAGTGTAGTAATTATGGTAATTCATTATAAGTTAGAGTTATTGAGGGTTATCGCGGTCGGCGACGTGGTTCTTACCGGAAGCGGCTTATCCGCAATCACTTCCATGGCACAGAAGGCGCTTGTCTACGCGAATGTTTGCGCAGAAACGCACATCGACCGTAGCCAAAGCACCGGGAGCTTTACTCGCTCTCGGGCGCGCTATTCGGGCATGGGCGCTGGCTGTCTGGGTGCTCCTTTTGCCTGCCATGGCGGGACGCGCTGCTACACTCACGTGGACTGGCTCGGCGGGCGACGGGAATATCGGCACTGCCGGCAATTGGTCGCCTGCACAAGCGCCGGCGGCCGGTGACACGCTGATCTTCTCCGGGACGGCGGCGAGCCTCGTGCCAAACCTCGGCACGGCGGGGTTGAGCGTGGCGTCGATTACGTTCTCCGGGGGCACCAACGCGTTCATACTCGGAGGCGCCGGCATTTACACCGTCAGCACCGGGGGCATTACCAATAGCGAGACCGCGGCGCAGACGATCGCGAATGCCATTGCACTCTCAGGCACTCAGACGTGGGCGTCCACCTCCGGCAGCCTGGTGTTCGACGGCACCGGGATCAACCTTGGCACGGCTTTGCTGACGCTCTCCTCGGGCGCCAACTCGATCAATATTTCCGACCCGATCAGCGGCTCGGGTAAAATCGCGAAGAGCGGCGCGGGCGGCCTCACGCTGACCGGGAGCAACAGTTTCACTGGCGGATTAACCCTTACTACCGGGACCATGTACGTGGGGAACTCAGCGGCGCTCGGCAGCGGGACCTTCACGTGGGATGGGGGCACCGTCGATGTCGTCAATGGGAGCCAGAGCATTGCCAACCCCGTCGTGATTGAAAGCACGGATACTTTCGCGGGCGCGGGCGGCAACCTAACATTCACTGGAACCGCGAGCCTTACCGCGAACAAGATCCTGACGGTCAATGGGGGAGTGGTGACCTTTTCCAATACCATCGCGAATGGCAGCGGGAACGATATCCTGACCAAGAAGGGAGTGGGCACGCTGGTTCTTGGAGGCAGCAATACGATTTCCGGTTTCACGCTTACCACCGGGACAGTGGTTGCATTGAATAACTCAGTGTTCGGTGGAGGCACGCTGTCGCTGGGGACCGCGACGCTGGAATCCATGGGAGGCGCGAAGCTGTTCTCCAATCCGGTCACGCTGGCGGGTTCCACCATATTCTCCGGGACGGACGATATCACCTTTACCGGCAATGCATCGATGACGGGCAACCGGACCATTACCATCAATAATCCGGTGGTGGCCTTCGACGGGGTGATCGGTCAATCAACTGGGACCGCGCGCAGCCTTACGGTTACCGGCAGCGGGACCTTGATCCTGGGCGGCAGCGCTGCCAATACCTACACGGGCACCACCACCGTGGATAATGGCCTCCTTGAGCTGGACAAGACGGCGGGGGTCAATGCGTTTGGCGGACCGCTCACGGTAGGCGACAGCAGTGGGGCGGCGGACACCGCCATTGCGCAGTTATGGGCGTCGAATCAAATCCCTTCCACTGCGACGGTAACCATCCGGCCCGACGGGGTGCTGGATTTGCAAACTTACTCCGCGAGCATCGGGACGCTATCGATGACCGGCGGGAGCATCATCGGCTCCGGAACGCTGAACCTTGGCGGAAACGTGACGACCACCGCGGCCGGGACCCTTACCACATCCATCAGCCCCAATGTCACTCTCAATGGAAGCCGAACCTTTACCATTAATAATAACTCCGTCTCGACTGACTTCGATCTTACAGTAAGTGGCAACTTATCCAATGGCTCGGCGGTGGGGAGCCTGACCAAGGCGGGAACGGGCATGCTGGCACTTACCGGCAGTAATCCTTACAGCGGCGGCACCACGCTCACCGCAGGTGGGCTCGCGCTCGGCAGCAACAGCGCGATTGGTGCCGGCACGCTGTCATTGGGCACGGCGACGCTGCAATCGACCGACGGCGGATTGACATTGAGCAATCCGGTGATCCTTGCCGGGAACCCGACCTTCGGCGGCACGGGCAGCCTTGTCTTTACCGGCAGCACCTCGCTCACGGGGACACGGACATTTACCATCAATAACGGGAGCGATACGTTTACCGGTGTCATCAGCCAGAGCGCCGCAGGTTATGGATTTACGCAGGCCGGAAGCGGTACCTTGACGCTTGGCGGCAGCGCGGCCAATAGCTTTACCGGGACCGTCACCGTTAATGGCGGCACGCTGCTGCTGGATGACAGTGCCGGGACGGCAATTGGCGGAAGTCTTGTGGTGGGGAATGGCTCCGCCGCGGCCCTGGTGCAATGGCTGGGCACGGGGGAAATGGCCTCCACCGGCAGCGTGACCGTGAATGCGAACGGCGTGCTGGACTTGAACGGTTACAGCCAGGTCATCAGCAACCTAACCGTCGGCGGAGGGGCGTCGATCACCATGGAATCGGGCACACTTTCCCTGACTGGCGGCGTCACGCACAATGGAACGGGGACGTCACCCGCTACCATTGCGGGCGTCCTGGACCTCAGCGGCAGCAACTGTACCTTTAGCATCGGCAACTCCTCCGCGACGCAGGATCTCGTGGTGACTGCGGTGATCCAGGATGGCGGAA
>Ga0302320_10013639_pt1 | contig 16951 bp, 16 predicted proteins | sample Bog_T0_3_FD_202130 | JGI IMG/M metagenome (GOLD analysis project Ga0302320, IMG submission 202130) | Peat permafrost microbial communities from Stordalen Mire near Abisko, Sweden - Bog_T0_3 | ecosystem: Environmental > Terrestrial > Soil > Wetlands > Peat | place: Sweden: Abisko, Stordalen Mire... | reverse complement strand
GTCATCCGTTGGGGAAATCCTGAATTTGAAATTGCGGCGTGGGGTCGTTGTTCTATTCACGATAGGCTAGTCGTTGACCGCAGCTATCCGTCTCGACTTATTTCGCCTAAGAAAACCCTGGTAGCCGGACGCCGGAGAGATTCCTGGTGATCTCGCTTTTTAAAACAAATGGAGCCCCATTGCTGAGGGCTCCATTCGGCGTCTATTGACTTAGGACCGGGGCGGCCCGGTTATGGTTTGTGGGCTTCAAATAGCTTCAGAGGCGATTGACGGACCATGAACCATCATACTGAAGGGCCGGGTAGTTCAGAACTTCCTCTATCGTCGCTGCGGATTTAAAGGCACCCGGCATCATTCCTAGCTCTTCCGGTCCATCAACTTGCCGATCTCTAAATCCATGGCACCAAGCTTCTGAACGATAATCTTTATATCGGTACGGATTTCACGGATGTCCTCCCGAATCTCCTTGGATGTTTCACGCACCCCCTGATGCCAAGGAGACTAACAACCAAGCTGGCAATGACGGTAAGGCAAGGCAAGCCAACGGCGAAATATAATTGCGTGTCGGTCATGTGATCCAGTATATCGCCTACGCCGCCAGCGGCACCGCAGCCGCCCGTCGCTTGATCCAGGTTTCCGACGTGCGCCAGTAGCGGCGCTTCACCGCTCATACACCCAGCGCCGGTACCCGGCGTCGTAGAGGCATCTGGCACCGGCGCGGTACATGTTCTGGTGTTCGGTGAGCGAAGGGTCGTATTGATCGCCTAACAGTTGCGCCAGCCGGGAATGGCGGCAGCGGCGCTTGTTCAATACGCGATGTTTATAAAACCACTGGTAGGAGGGTGTGACATCCTTATCCTTGCTAAAGCCTAACTCCTTGTAGAGAGTACCTGTGGAGTATTGGTTATTGGAGAAGGTCACAATCCTTAGAGCAGGAAGTGTTCTGAGTGCGTTTTTCAGTAGCTTACTCGCGCCGCCAACCACCGTAGTGTTGATTGGAAATGCCAGCCGCGTTAAGCTCAATTCCCGTTTCTCATGTCCGGCAAAGGTAATGACGCCAACCAACTCTTCGCCCGCAAACAAGCCATAACAAAACTTGGCGGTTGGCGTCGATCCCTGAAGATGATTGGCGTCTAAAAACGAACTAGCATCCTCACGGCTAATCTCCCGGAAGGTGGTGGAACGCGCCGCTATACGTCGCTCATGGCGGCCCAGCCGGGAAGCGATGATTGACTTCCATATCTCCCGCTTAACCGGGTGGACCCATTCATGTTCGTCAAGCTGCAAAAGCCGAATACCCTTCTCCTGGCAGATTAGGAATTTGTCCCGGTGCTTCATTCTGGAACCTAGATCGTCGTTCTCAGCGACGGAATGCCAGTAGGTGCCGTTCAACTCCAAGGCAAGCTGGGCGGTTGGAATCCAAATATCCAATTCCTTTGGACGGATGACATCGCGGGCGTTTGACACATAAGCTACGCCAAGGGACGCCAGGAAGATCTCAATCTCCTTATGGGGAGTGGAGTGGGCGGCAGGGCAGTATGGACACCCACAGTCTTTAAAATGCACCTCCGGCGTCTGCGAAAATTCATGGCCATTTTGACACCGCATCCGGATAGGTGTGTAGTAATCAACGTACTCGCTCAAGTATTCAGTGGTAAGCGTTTGCTCCTCACTAATTCGGCCCTTAAACCATGCGTCGTCTTTGAGCATATACTGGCGGTGGTTTTCGCGGCGGCATTTAGGGCAGGTGCTTCCTTCCAGGTGGTAGGCTGGCTTCTGCCGAAAAACCCCATGCCGTGGACAAACAATGTCCATGTCAGTATAAACGGTAATGAACGTTTCAGCGACGTAGGTATACTTGCCTGGATGCTTCAACTCTGCCCGCCGCAAGAAAACGTCAAACGTTCGCACTTGACCTTTACACACCGGGCACCCGCGTTTGTGGAAGATGTGGTCATAAGGCGACATCGGAAACGGCCCATGTTCCCGGCAGACGATCTCTACCGGCGTCTTATGGTCAACATAAACCACCTTAGAGTACAGGTACTCAGTGCCATAGATGTCTGCTGCCTTTTTGATGAATGAAGCTGTGTTATCAAACCGGTACAGTGGGCAGCCACCGTCTTTGGATGATAGATGATTGTTTGGAATCTGCCAGTACGAAACTCCATGCTCCTTGCAGATAATCTCTACCTTCGTTTTCGCGTCTACATAGAGCGATTTAGAGTAGTCGCAAACAGCGCCATGTACGAGCTTGGCTTGAGCCACAAACTCCTGGGTCGTATTGCGTTTCATGACGCTTATATTCTACCGCACTAAAACTCGCCGAACAAATAGAAAAAGGCCCCATTTCTGGGGCCTTTGTCATCACTTAGTCCGCCTTATTGTTTAGATTTGCGGAGCGTCTACTGTTAGGCCCGTACGACCCGTTACTATCAACCGTTGTACGGCGGACGGGTTGAAAATAGCTATTCCGAGTATCTCGAAGATGCTAAACCCGATTTGCCTAAGGTCCGGCCTATCGGCACTCATGACGGTCAAGGGAACACGTTCGGGTATCACACCCAAAAACTCGTTCTCCGCCAGGATGTAGATGTTACCGTAGTTCACCTTACGTGACTGGAGAATGGTTGCTCCCCAGAGGTAACCCATGACGCCTGTTTTTAACAAAGCGCGTTGGGTTTCACGGTCGATGTTCGAATCGGTCCACTTACGGAAGTCGGCATAATCGCGAGGGTTCACGAAAATGTAGGCTACCGATAAGTCGTGGCGCTCGATACCGGCAAAGCCGTCGGCAAGCGCATCGGTGGTGATTGGCGCGGCAATCGTCTGATCCACGTTCAACACGTAGTCAGTCGGTACCGCGTTAACAGCCGCATTGGCGACCGCATCTAGCAGCCCGAAGACCTTTTCATCTTCGGTTGCGCCGATTTCGGCCTTACCCAGGTTAAGCGCACGTTGGACAACGTCGAAACGGCGCTCTTTAATCTGAGTGATGGGGATCATCGGCATTTCGGCGATTTCGAAAGTCGGCACCGTGAGACGGATGGGTTTAACCACCATCGCCGGAGCGAGACCTTCTTCACCAACCACAAAGGCCAACGTGAAGGATTGACCGGAAGCGTCAAATTCCTTGTCGTATATGGGCAAGGCTCCATCGGCTAACGTCTCTACCATCAATGCTTTACGAGCGATGCTCATATAGTCACGACGGCGGCGAAGCGACGGTCCAAGCGAAGCGGCCAGCTTTTGACGGCCAGCGGCGGATTTCAGCAAAGAGCCCAATAGGTTCTGTTGCTGCTGAGTTCTGGAAAGATTTGCCATAGTAAGTTCTCCTGTTTCCTTTTCTCTTGATCTTTTGCCTCTGGGCTTAGATCAGGGCAGCAATACCTAGCCACGGGAAGGTGGCCGTTGGGACACACATGATGATGCCGATAGGGTTTTTAAATCCACTACCCGGCTGATCCGAAGTGACAAGACCCTTGAAAGCCCCGGTGCCACAATAGGCTGGTGCGCCTATGATGTACGGAGCCGTGGGGGTCACATTATATGCCTGGGCGTCCACTAAGATCGTGGGCATCGCACGCACAACCGAAATCTTGCCTGAGCCAGATGGTCCGATTGCGCCCGCGAATTCGCCGGGGCCGTTGATGAGAAATCCATATGGCTGCGCAAGTGCGGAGTCACATGGGATGATGACAGTGCCGCGTGACACGGTTGCAGATGCGAAAAGGCTAACTACTTTGCCTCCAAGGTAACCTGCATTGAGTAACGTAACGTTGTCGGTTCCGGGATCGCCGGTCAGAATAACATCGGGGCCATGGGCACCGTCATTCTGTCCGTAATAGACGAGTTTCAACATGAAACTAATCCTCCTGAGTAAAGTTCATGTACTTTCCCAGTGCCACCGCCTGGAGAGGAAGTTAAGCACTTTAGGTCAAGTACCGGAGAACGTATTTAGCGTCCACAACTAGGGGAACCGTAGTTGAAAAGTTGCGTTTACTTTAAAAAGGGCCACCTTCTATGCGTCAACACTTTGGTATAATTAGGTAGAGATGATCAGTCCATTAACAACACAGGAGTTTTGCGCAAAAGCGCTAGCGGTGCATGGGCTAGGACGGTATGACTACTCCAAGTCCGTTTACGTAAGAAGCCAAGTCAAGGTGTGTATTTTATGCTTGGAGCCGGAGCATGGTGAGTTTTGGCAAACCCCCAACAATCACCTTAACGGAAAGGGTTGCCCCGAGTGCGCTGGCTTAAAGAGGCTCACCCAAGAAAGCTTCTTACGCCGCGCTGTTGCCGTTCACGCTAATCGGTACAATTACTCGCAAACCGCTTACCAAAGCATTAAAGCCGACGTATGTATCGTTTGCCCGGTTCATGGACCGTTCTTGCAAGCGCCCGATAATCATCTAAGAAATCACGGATGTCCGGCGTGTGTGGGCTTGGATCGGCTTACCCAAGAAGAGTTTTTGGTGAAGGCTCATAGGGCTCATAACGGTAGGTACGATTACTCCAAGGCGGTGGTGACGAGTAATACAACTAAGCTCTGCATTGTTTGTCCGATACATGGGGAATTTTGGCAGGCTCCTAAGAGTCACCTTAAAGGTTATGGATGCGCTGACTGTGCTGGTAATAAGCAACGCGACCCCGCCTTATTCGCTGGTATGGCGGTGGCAGTTCACGGAGAGAAGTACGACTATTCGCAGGCGGTGTACACAAATACGGATACTAAACTAGTGATCATCTGTCGCCAGCATGGTCCTTTCGAGCAAACACCTTATAATCACGTCAATCTAGGTAAGGGCTGCGCCTCTTGTTCCAATGTATATTCGAAGCCCCACAAAGAAGTCGAGTCTTACCTGACTTCTCTGGGGGTGGTCTACTTGAGCAATAGTCGCTCCATCATCCCTCCAAAGGAGTTGGATATTTATCTTCCGGCGCACAACCTTGCCGTTGAGTTTAATGGTACATTTTGGCATTCCATTGATGAGTTTGACTCTCCGGGCGATAAGCTGAAACACCGCAACAAATTCCTTTCGTGTCAAACGAAGGGCATCCGGTTGCTTCAGATAAGCGAACATGAATGGAGTGACCCGCGAACTCAAAGCATCTGGCAATCTGTTCTTGCTTCTAAATTGGGTAAGCATATAATTAAAGTATCAGCCAGGAAAACAACGTTTCGGGCTATAACGCGCTACGAAGCCAACACTTTCTTAGCTACCAATCACCTCCAAGGAGGGACTCCCTATACCCGTTTTTGTTTCGGGTTGTTCCTGAAAGAGACCCTAATCGGGGTAATAACCTTTGCCTATCACGAAAAACAGTACTTGAATCTTTCACGTTTAGCCTTCCCACTCAACACAACCGTCGTCGGTGGCGCTCAAAAGCTTTTCAAGAACGCCCTCAAGGCGCTACCGGCCTTACCAGTGATTACGTTCAGCCACAACCAATACTCTGGCGGGGCGGTCTATGAAACGTTGGGCTTCAGGAAAGACGGTGATCTATCAGCCTCCTACCAGTGGGTATTCCAAGGTGAAATTTTGAATAAGCGTTTGTGCCGCCATTCCCGGCTGGCGCAACTGTTAGGCGATCAATACGATCCTTCGCTCACCGAACACCAGAACATGTACCGCGCCGGTGCCAGATGCCTCTACGACGCCGGGTACCAGCGCTGGGTGTATGAATTGCATTTCTAAGACGAGTACTCACTAAGCAGGTCACCCGTGCTTAGCTTTCGCCGGATGAATACCCGCTTGAAGTGTCGCTACTTAGCAGCCGTGTTTAGCTTTACGGGCCTGCCGTAACGCTACCGCCCAAGACGTGCGGCTACCCAGGCCACCCACAGCCAAGGCAAACCCGTATGCGATAGCCAACGATTCCAGGCTCATGTTCAATGAGACGCCGATAAAGGCAGCGCCGGTGAGCGCCGCGATAAAGCTACCCGTGAGCCACATAATCGTACATCTCCAAGTCACTCTTCACAACTTGGAAAGAGAAGCGTTCTGGCGGTAGGGATACATGGTCACTCGCCATATCGGACCAGGTATGGTAGGCACTGTTACCCACAGTTGAATTCAGGTAGAGAAGAAACTGATCGGAGCAGCAGCGGATGGGTGGCATCTGCCGGAAGCTTAAACGCAAGCCAACCGCGCATTCCAGATCAACGCCCGTATGGTCTACTTCCTTATCTTCCAGGAGCGTCACGAAGCTGGCGCGGCCCGCGTGCGGCCATACGTCGGAACGCAGTAACGGCCTTAGCGCTTGCCGGGTGCCGAACGTCGTTTCACATTGCCGTATCCATTGCAGGATGGAATCGCCCCAGTTCCATTGATACTGAAGATCGCGGTAGCGGGCAACCAGATTCAAGGCAAGATCCATCTGGCGGCGCTGGTGATCGACGCGCAGCATAGGAACGCCTAAGGGTGCGGCTTCCACCATCTCTTCCTGATCTATAATGACGCTGGCCGTATCGAAGAGTCCGGTGGCGCTTCCCGGCGTGGATGCAGCGGCTAGAAAGAGCGGTGGCAACTCGTGGGTATCGTTTCCGGCTAGTTCGACGAAGGTACGGGCTCCAATGATCATGGTAAGGATTCACTCCCTACTAAAGGATTGGGAAGCTTGGCATCAGGTTGGCTTATACATCGAGAAGCCAAGCCCCGGTGTATCCTGCCAAGCGTAACCACGCCTGTGAAGGAACCCGATCAGCCGCTCCTCCAGAATAGATTCAACGAACACGATGCGCTGGTGCTCAGCGGCGATCCGCTCCATCACATCCACCAAGCGCGTGAATGCGCCGGTACCCTGCGGGTAGGCACCGACGGACGCGATGTCAAGTGTTTTACACAAGATGTGCCCACAGACGTGATTGGCTTTGCGCACATAGATTTTCAGGTACGCGGCATCTGTGTGGAAATGCAGCCACGCGCTGCGTTTTGGTGAGTTTACGAACTCTTCAATCGCATCCTCGGGATTCCATTGCATCGCCATTCAAGCCTCTACTTTGATTGTGCCAACGTGAAACTGTTCACAATGAAGGCAGGGGTAAACAACGAACTTCTTTGTTGGGTATTTCTCGGCCATGAAAACCAACGCATCCTCTGCCTGCCGCCGATTTGCGTAACGAACTTTCTCACTACAGCCCGGTCGCCATTTCTTGCGCTTTAACTTTTGCACAACCCCAACCCAATCCTACCTTAAATAGAAAACCCCCACCACGGGGATGGGGGTTCTTTTACCATGTTCACGGTTCGCGAACACGATGACCGTTATGAAGCGGCCATGCCCTAGAATGTATCAGGGTCATCGGTGAACAGCAGCTTGGCCAAGTTGCCATGACCGGCTGCTACCTTAGCGGCGGGCGCGGCCTGCTTGATCTGGCGGATGACAGTGGCCCCTTTAGGCGGTGGCTGTAACTTGGCCGCCGTGTCGCGTGTTTCAACGCGCGTCGGCTGCTTCAGCGATTCCAGAACGTCACTGGCGATATCGCCGGTGTGATCGTTGTCCGCATCCCTGACGTCAGACTTCAAATCGGTATCGAAGTAGGCTTGCAGGTCACCTGGCGCAACGATGTCGCTATCGCTGCTAGCTTCCTTGACGGAAGCGAACATAGCGGCCAGCGGATCGTTGTCCACGCCGTTCAGCGCGAACATATCCGCAGGCGAAGTCAACCCTTCTTCCTGCTCCAGGATAGCTTCCAGATCGGATGGCTCAGATGGACCGAAGAAGTCATCCCCTAGCAAACCGGCCTGCATCATTTCTTCTTCATCGTTGAGGCTGGAAACCTTATCCGCCATGGCATCCTGGTTGAAGATGTCCTCCAGGTTGAGTTCTTCTTCAGAACCCTCTGGCGCTAATGGATCTAGTCCCTCCATGCCGTCTACTGGCATCTCACCTTCAAGCCCCTCTTCCTCCATCGGCATCTCGCCCTCCCTGGCGGGTAGCGCTAAGTCGTCCGGCGAACCGGAGAAATCGGCGATTGCCTCTTCAAGCGTCTCAATGTCGGCCTTGATGTCTTCCACCGCATCTGTGAGGTCGGCATGCTCTTCGTCAAACGGCTCCGCTTCATCATCGGCGGGTGCGTCATCCATGGGCGGTTCATCCCCTGCTGGCGCATCGCCCTCCTCAGATACACCGTCATCCACTGGAGCATCACCCTCAGGCGCGTCTTCAGCGGGAGCGTCGTCGTCGCCCTTGTCATCGGGTGGTGCATCGTCGGCTGGTTTGTCATCGTCACCTTCCGCTTTCTTTGCTAGGGCTGCTTTCTTACTGGCGGCGGCCTTGGCTACAGCAACCTTGGCGGCGGCGATAGCGGCCTTGGCGGCGGCTAAGGCAATCGTTACGGGCGTGGATGCTTCCTTCTTGTCTTTGGCGTCGTCAGCTTTCTTTTCCGCTTCCGCCTTCTTGGGCGCGGCTTTCTTAGGCGCGGCGGCTTCTTTCTTGTCGTCCTTCTTGTCCTTTTCTTTCTTATCCGCTTCAGCGTCGGCCTTCTTCACTGGGACGGCGGCTTTCTTCTTATCCTTGGGTTCACATTCGTCGCAGCCTTTGCAGTCCTTGTCGTGAGCAACCTTGACAGCGGCCTTCTTGTCCTTGTCTTTGTCGCAGACGGGGCAACCCTTGCAATCTTTGTCATGGGCCGTCTTGGTACCAGCAGCCTTCATAGCGGCAGCGGGTTCCTTGGGGCGGTCGGCGGCGTGGCTGCCTTCCATGCCATCTGGTTCGTTGCGCTTCGGCTCCGGGTACTTGTCAGGCATTGGACCACATTCCTTGCGGTCATCGGCGGTCTTCGCGTTTGCGTTCTTGGCATCGCCCTTCAGTTCGGAGGTAACCGCTGCTCGTTCCTTGCTCAGCACGGAAGGATTCTCAAGCAGGTCGTTGAGATCGACTTTGAGTTCAGCTTCCACACGGCCAGCAAGGCGCGTGTAGTGGGCGTTCACCGCCGTCTGCTTCAGCGCAAGCTTCAAGGCTTGGGTTGAATTCGCCAGCAAGTTCGTTGCGAACTTGTACTGTTCGTTCTCTGGCGCGTTGGGAAGCATGGTCTTTGCTAAAGTCCACGCTGCGGCTACGCGCATCTTCAGTTGCTTGTTCTTCTCAGCCGCTAGGCGGCTTTTCAAACCTGGGTCTGGGGTTGCTGCTTTCGTTACGGTGGCCATTTCTTGAATACCTTCCTTTTGTTGACATCCCCTCTCCATGCGGAGGGGCTTTCTACTTCGCGTTGCCGCGAATAGGAATGATTTCGCACTCCACCCAGTAGGTTGAAAGTCGCTTTTTTGGATAGTGGGAAGATTTGCCGGGGTTTAGCAGCGGCGAAACAACCATCGCTGATAACCCGCGTCATACAAACAGCGGCCACCATTCCGGTACATATTCTGATGTTCAGTTTCGTTTGGGTTATATCCATTACCCAGGGCCACAGCTAATCGGCTATGACGGAACATCCGCTTGTTGTGGACACGATTCTTGAAAAACCATTGGTAAGAAGGAGGGACGGCTGCGTCACGCTGAAATCCCAGTATTGGGTACACCGACCCAGAACTGTACCTGTTGTTTGAGAAGGTGACAATATCCTTGCCGGGAGGAAGTAATGAAACTGCGTTGACGAAGAGCTTCCGCGCTCCGCCGACAACGGTAAGATTGGCCTTGAAAGCCAATCGACTTAGATTTATACTGCGCTTCTCATGTTCAGCAAATACAATCACACCGACCAAGCCCCCTTGAAAGAAAAGGCCATAACGCCACCGATGAAGCGTCGTACCTTGAAGGTGATTGGAGCACAGGAAGGCGTCGGCCTCACTCGCGGATATCTCCTTGAAAGCGGTCTTGCGGGCAGCCACTTTTAGTTGTAATCCAGCCTTTGACGCAATGATGGATTCCCAAATAGCTTTAGTCCCGGCGTTAGTCCACTCATGCTCGTCGATTTGAAGTAGCGATATGCCCCTATCCCGGCAAAGTTGGTACTTCAGCAAGTGGCTTTTCTTTTCAGCCGGTGGCTCCTTGCCCGTGAGAGCATGCCAGTAGGTGCCATTCAATTCTATGGCCAATGCTTTGCTGGGAATGTAGACGTCTAACTCTTTAGGAGGTATTACGGATCTCGTGTTTGACTCAAACTCTATCCCCAACGATTGAACAAACGCCTCCACGCTCTTATGAGGTCTTGTGTAGTGATCACAACAAGAAGGGCATCCCCTACCGCTGATGTGCGAGGATGCTTCTTGGAAGAATGAGCCGTGCCGCTTACAAACGATCTCCACCTTTTCCTTAGCTCCGGCGTAAACCGCCCTTGAGTAATCGTACCGATCTCCGTGGGTGACGTTGGCTCCGTGGATGTATTGATCAAGCTCCTTGCGTTGCGTGTCAGAGCGGCTAAGCTTCCCACACGCCGGACAACCGATTTGAGCGAGTAGATGGTGTTCAGCCGCAACCGAGAACGGCCCATGCTGTAAACAAGTAATATGAACCTTGCCACGATAAGTTCTGTAAACCGTCGCCGTGTAGTCGTACTTATCTCCGTGAATCTCTTTCGCTTTACGGACAAAGCCCACGGTATTCATGCGCTGAGAAGCGCTTCTCTTAATAATTCCACACTGAGGACACCCATTCCCATCCCAATGGTACTCAACGACTTGCCAGAACGATCCATGATCGACACAAATAATCTCGACAGCGGCCTTTGAGCCAAGGTAAATAGAGTTTGAATAGTCGTATAGATCGCCGTGAATCGACCGGGACTTCGCAATGAATTCCTCTAATGTGAATTTTGGTTTGCTCGCCTTACACTTGGGACACCCCTGCCCAGCCATGTGCTTCTCTGGCGTTTGTTGGAATAATCCGTCGAATGGACAAAGAATGCCTACTTTGGTCTTGGTGTCAATGTAAACGACCCGCGAGTATCCGTACTTAGAGCCGTGAACCGCAGTAGCCTTTACAACGAAAGCATCGCGATCAAGTTTATTATGAGCTACTCTCACCCTGTAAGCCCGTCCGTCGATTGGTTGCGGTTTAGAATCGGCTGTTGAAGTGGGCAATGAGTCGCCAATCCACCTTCTTGACGCTTACTCCAGATGCTTTCCTGATCCCAGTGGTCGCCAGATGGCTGCTGCTGTAAGGTGTTTTGGGTCCAATCCATGCCTCTGTTATTATAGAACGTTTCGCTGCTCCTGGGAAGGCAGGGGTAGCAACGAAGCTCGCTTCGATAAACTTTACCCCTCCGCCTGGAAGTGTCTTATGACCACACAGTTCGGCGATGCGGCGCGGTACCCCGCCTTCATCAAACAAGAAGTCGCCTTTGTTATAAAGCAGGTGCGTGCAATAGGTGTGTGCCTCAGTACACTTCGCTCCGCAAAACGTACACTGAACCATGTCGGTAAGACAACCCATTGACATGTACTTCGTCTTGCCGGACTTAATATCCGAGATGAGCGACTCATGCACAAGGTCCGTTGCGACCAAAATATCCACGTATGCGACTTCCACGTCCGGTGTCAGGTGAATTGTCCGAAGAACCGCATCCAAGACATGCCCCTTTGAGGCTTTAGAATTCTGGAAATGTTCTAGGAAGTTAAACGCCCCCACAAACGTCCTGTAGCTCATCCTCAAAACGTCGGTGCTCCAACAATCGTTGTTCTGATTAACGAACGCCGATGCTTCCGGCTTGATCAGGTAATCAAACGGCTCCGGCTCCACCGCCACGCTGGCCATGATCGTGCAATGGCTCAACAGGTATTTTGACTGGTCGGCGGCTACCTTCGTGACGGAAGCGGTTTTGGAACGGAAGGAGTTCTGCCCATGCATCTTCTCCCACGCTTGCATGGACACGATATCGGCCAGTTCCGCTGTTGCTGTTTTCTTAAACATCTACTTAAAGATTCAATAGCCGAGATGCGGTAAACGGTGATAAACTACGGGTGTGACCCGCAAAGGTTTCTTTGAACATATATTAGCTTTCGCTGGCGTGTTTGCTATAACGCGGCTAGCGGTCGGAGCGGTCACGCCGATGACCACTGACGATCTGGCGGACGCCTTTGCCGCCGTTTTGCGCCACCCTTACCCATCCTGTGGCTTCATGGACGCTTGTGCCGCCCAGCAGGAAGCGATTGACGGTGACCGTTATGAGGTGGCGATGGAAGCTTATAGGCTCTCAATGGATAACCTTTCATGGCGCGGGATTGGGAGCTAATCGACTTCTGCCGCTTCAGCAATGCGGAGCGTCTTAAGAAGCGCAGAAAGAAGATTGGTAAAAAGTTCTACCGGCTGTGGACCGAAAACGACATTCGGATCAGCCAGGAAGAAGGTGCTAAGCCGGAAGCGCGTGATGTCGCCAACCGGTCTGCGGCTGAGTGAAAATCACGCTATACTGAAATCATGACCATTGACGCGGACTTTGAAGCCTTCTGCCGTAGCGTGCCGGGTGTGATTTTCCTGGAAGTCATTGAGATATCTTCGCAATCACTGTGAAGTTCAAAGCGCGTCACGAAATACGCCGGACGATCTTCCGCTGGATGCGAGAAAATGGCCGCGCTTATAGACCTCAAATGGTATGGACCACAGTTTCCGATCCGCCGCCAGCGCTTCCGGCGCTCAATTACGAATGTCAGGAGTTTGAGGAGTTTTGCCGCGCCATTCCGGGTGTATTGAAAGTAAGATTTATGGACGGCGGCAAACACCCCTGCTACGCCGTAACTTTCCCGATGAGGGATCATAACCCGATTCAACGGCGAATCTACCGCTGGTTAGATGAGCGTGGCCTGTGTCATGCCATGTGCTTTATGCATCCAAGCCATAACTCAACGGCTCATATTCCAAGCCCCTACGATCCGCTGGACCGAGCGATCTCAAATCCGAAGTATATCCATAGACCCGACGCCTAAATCTTCCTCCGCAAATCCTCAATGACCCCTTCAGGTACAATTTCCTTACAGATCCAAAATACCTGTCTATCCTCAGTCCCCTGCCGACCGTCTCCGTAGCCGGGTAGTTTAATTTTCAGCAAATTGAGCATGTGCCTGTAGCCTGCTTCTGGAGCAGCCATGATTTCGATCTTTTGGCCATCAAAACCAGTCTACCGCTTAGCCCCCGCAAACCGCTTATAATGCTTCACCGGCACAGCGGTTTCCGCATCCAGTTCTTCCTTAAGCTCTTCATCCAAATGAGAACGAAGCTCCGGACGCGGCGGTAGGTGCTTAGGTTCCTCATGCATCTTGATCGCGGCCCGCCTGCGCCGTGAGCCCGTTTTGGACCCGGCTTCCTGCTGCATGAAGTATTCAAGATCCCCCGCGCTCATCATCGCGCATGCTTTAATATCGGGGTTCTTCGCCAGGTCCGATAGGGAGTGAAGCGATTCAATCACTTCCGAACAAAGCTGTTTGTACTCTGGCTTCTTCTTGGTCCACGGGAATGCGGTTTTCTTTGAACCGGTTCTTAGATCCGGCTCCGTGCCTTTGAAGAACCAAGGGTTCTTGTAATCTTTGTCGGCGGCTGGATATTCGGTCTCTTTTAGGAGGGCTTCATTCACTGCGTCCATGGATGTTTTCGTCAGTAAGCGGTGCATGTTAATCCCTTCAAAACACCTAATGTACTAAGCTTTGATGGCGCTTCCGCCCTCATTTACCAGTAGAATGGTCACTATTGATTGATGTTGTTCTCGCTGAAGATCAGTGATCGGCCCGTGACGTCTTGCTGATTGTTGCCGGAGTCAATGAACTCGCCGTAGACGGAACTGTTGTTATCGAAGATGTCCGTGCAGATGATGGTAACGTCTTCGGCCACGGCGGCGGTGGCAATCGCGAAGGAGGTACTGTAGCTGGACATCCAGCAGCCTTCATACAGGGTCGATACGCAGAACAATCCGGGCGGTAGATTCCCCAGGTTATTCTTGCCCCCCTCATTCGGCACCGGCGCGGCGAGCGCCTGATTCGAATAATTCTCCGCCTCATCGGAAGCCAATTCGCTGAAGACAATATCGGTGCGGATGTCAAACGGCCACTTGTGGTGCTTCAAGGAGCGCACCGCGCCGGATACACCGGCCTTGTAACCCATCATCTGCATGATGTTCGCCAGATAAAGCGCCGTGCGGGCGACGGTTAGCTGAATCGGCTCCGTCACGCTAGGTACGAGTTCGGCCACCTGATCGCCATAACCAAGGCCGCGTATGGTTTCAACAGCCCTTGTCTCACTGATCGCAAAAGAAGAGGTGACGCCTATCCTTTGGAATTTACCTAGATTCACGACCGGTGAATAGATCTTGAACCGGCTGCTGACGACGGTTTCCGTTTGTGCGCTGGCACCTTGGCGGTACAGGCTGCTGTAGTTTGCTGGCATTTGAATCTCCCTGGAAGCGATGACTTCTAGAGATAAGCGCGGTAGTCACAAACCTGTGAAGCGTTCCGATTCCCGAGCCCGCGACCGGGAGCTAACCCTTGACCTTCCATCTTTGGCGGAAGGTGTCTTGCCTGACGGCATCGATCAGAATGTAAATGTTCCGGTGAAAGTTACCGCCGCCGTCGTCCACGTCGGGCCCAAACTGAAAGGATAGGATTCCGCCGCGCCTTACCATATCGTTGACCCGTAGTGAAATCTCAACCGGAACCATCGCTTGTTCATTGGGGCCTAACGTTGCGCAGGTGGCGTCAAGCTTGAAGCGCCGCCGAAACGACCACTTCTCTACCCAACTGATCACGGCAAAGAAGCCTACAAACACAATAAATACCAGGGTGCGATGCCCTGGTAAGACATATCCGATGCAGCAGAATGAGATCACAACCAGCACAAACGGCAATGTGCGGCGATAGCTCCGGCCCTCCATAGTGGCCCTATTGTAAATGATTCTTACTGAAACGCAAGCGTTATATTTCAGCAGCGGCTAAAATTAGGTTGCTCAACAGTGAAGACGCCTTACCCTTTTGTTTCGCCTTTTCCTTGTCGGCCATCACCTTTTCGTCGTCTTCTTCCTGCTTCAGTTGCTTCGAAAGGATCTTCTGCGTCTGGCCTAGCGCGTGCATAGCGTGATAGATGGCCTCCACGCCTTCGCGTACCGGGCGCGTGCCGTTAACGCCCACGATGGGTTTGGCTTCCAGGTAGAGCGCCTTGAGCTTGTCAATCATGGATTCTGTGGTCTTGAGGGCGCTGCCGGTGGTTGGCACAGTGGCTTCTTTGGGTAGCGTGGTGGGAACGTCGGGTATACCGGTATGATCTTCATCGAAATCCGCGCCGCGTGGGATCGAAGTGTCGCCTTCCAGGTGCTTGCCGGTATCGCCGTCCTGCGCAGGAACGTCGCTCTGGCTTGCCCCTTTTGCCATAGAGAGAGCTTGAGTGAATTCGTCCATACCAGCCGCGCTTTTTACGGCAGCTTCTATGCCAAGATACCTTGGCCGAACCTTCAAAAGCGCCGTCTTTGCCATCTTAACAGCCGCTTGCTTGACGTCTTCGTTGTTTCGCTCCACGGGACGGGCGCTCAATATTTCAGCCATTTGCTCAACGGACTTCTGCTCCGCCTTGTCGGACGCGAACGTTTCCGAATCCGTGAGAGCTTCAATCGTGTCGATTAAGTTCTGCGTCTGCCACTTCTCAAACACGTTGCTTGAGGCCGGGGGCGCGGCTGGCGGGGCTGCTGACGGCTCCGGGGCCATCGGTGCATCTATGTCGGAATCATCTGGCGGTGGTGCGCCGTCGTCGTCAATGGTGTCGTCGTCCATAGCGTCATCAGGCATAGGATCGGCGTCCATAGGGGCGTCATCAAAAGCGGTCTTTGCGGAGCCGCGCTTCTCGGTGCCGTAGAAAGCTTGATCCCTTCTTTCGTCGTGTTCACGCATACATTTCTGGCAGAGGGTGTGGTGATCTGGCGTCATGCGCAACCTATCGGTGCTACCACAACCCGCACATTGTTCTTCTAGTTCGTGCCGCTGATGCCTCTGATCCCCACGGGGCTCATCAAACACTTCTCCATAACCAGCTTTCTTGCGTGACGTCTTACCCTTCTCTTCCTCATCCCCTTCGTCACCCGGCGCTGTCGTTTTGGCGACCGGCGCTTTGTTCTCCGGCGCTCCATCGAACATAACCGTCTTACCAAGCACCAACTCTTCGGCGGCGGATTCCACTTGGTAGCGTTCGTGCCAATAGATCCGGCCATCCGGCGCTTCGAAGATCGGCGCATCCGTCAACGCGGAGATTTCTTCCGGGTCCACATTCTGCCAGCCATTGCTCAGAAAATCGTCCATCAGTTCATAAAGGGTTTGGTCATCGCCCCACACGTTATAGCGGCGCTCCCCCGGCGTCTCAAAGCCCTCTAGGGCAGTGAGCACATCGGTGGGCAGGTGGTCACGGTTGGAGTCCACAAACTCCGCTATCGTGGTTGGGTTGGGGACGATCTCCAGCTTGTTGTTTGGCGTCTGAATGAGCGTCACATACTTGCCCTTGCTGTTGGCCCGTTTCCGGCCAGCCATCTGCCTCTGGTTCACCACTCGCCGCGTGTGGGGGTCAGTCTGCTCAAACTGATAACCATGACCCGCCGCAACGAATTCGCGTTCCGTTCCTTCAAAATTTAAGCTAGGGCTAAAGAACACCTGCTCATGGCGAAACGGTCCCGTCTGCCGAGAGCCTTTACTGACTACATCGTCTGGCAACTGGAATGCTCCACCCTCCGCATCAGCCCGCTTCCTGCGGCTAGCCATCCGCGTCTCCGGTGGTGCAGTTACTTCTTCAATATCCAATGCCTCCCAATTCTCAAAAGAATGCCAATGCCTTTCGGCCCGTAGATAAGTGTCAAATTGTTTGTCATCCACCGGCTGCCGTGTGGTGTTATCTACGATTCTAAACTTCTCTGGGGTATAAGCCCGCTTCTTGCGGCCAGCAACGCGCACGTCGGCGGTAGGCACCTCTTCGATGTCCAGGTCGCGGTCGGTGACATAAGGATCGGTTCCCGCCGCTTCTTTCCGCTTGTGCTGTTGAATCATTCGTG
>Ga0302320_10013637_pt1 | contig 16955 bp, 16 predicted proteins | sample Bog_T0_3_FD_202130 | JGI IMG/M metagenome (GOLD analysis project Ga0302320, IMG submission 202130) | Peat permafrost microbial communities from Stordalen Mire near Abisko, Sweden - Bog_T0_3 | ecosystem: Environmental > Terrestrial > Soil > Wetlands > Peat | place: Sweden: Abisko, Stordalen Mire... | reverse complement strand
ATCTGCGCTTCCGTGTTCTGAATTCTACGATCGACTTCTGGCTCACCGCTCTAAATCAGCGCCACAGTCCGCCATTCCATGAAGTAGTACATCTGATCTTCGCGCGCAATTCTAAAGCCCAGCCTCTGGTGGAAGCGCAGCGAGCCGGGATTGAATTTGAAGACGCAGCAACTGATGGGCAGGCGGGCCTTGGCGGCCTCCTGTTGCAGCCGCTGCACGAGCACAGTGCCGATGCCTTTGCCTTGCAGGCTGGGATGGACGGCGATATCGACCAGATGGAATTCGCTCTGGCTTTGCGAGACCCAGAGGCGTCCGACGGGCTTGCCGTCCAGCAGCACCAGGTGATAGCAGGAGTTGGGATACATCTGCGAATAGGACGACATTTGTCCGCGAAACTGCATGCGGATGAGGTGTTCCTTCTGCGTGGGCGTGATGGGCGCATGAGCAAACTCAGGGGCGCGAACCGCCGAGTAAAGCTCGTAAAGAAAGATCTCGTCCTGTGGCAGGGCTGGGCGTACGGCGATAGTAGACATGGTTTGAAGAAGTGCGGGGACCGGGCTTGCAACCGGTCCCTGGCTGAAGTGAGTTTACTACGAGCGGGCTGGATAGATGCCGCTGAATGCAATGACCCAAAACATTCCCAGGTACGGCATCATGTTGTTATGCGGCTGACTGCCGCCGTAGGTTGAAATCGCGCTCGGACTCATCTGCGTGAGACCCGTGGTGCTGGTGGTGTAGATGCTGCCGGAGCTGGAGTCGGCAAAGGAGCTGTTGGTCACGGGCTGGTTCGTCCTGGGGGCGATGCTCTTGCCGTAGGGTTGGTGGGTATGGTTGGGCGTTTCACTGGCCAGCAGGGTTACGGTTGATGTGCCGTTGGTTTCCCCGATGCTGTAGTTGCTCAAGCCCGCCGCTTGCCCGTAGCCGACGGGGACATTGCCCTGCAAGTTGGGGAGTTGGAAGACGCTGGTGCCGTTGCCGCCGTAGAAGGTTCCCAGCAGCGAGAAGAGCGCCGAATACTGCGAGATTGCGAGGGTCTGGCCTTGAGCGAGTTGCCAGCCAACGGGGGCGAAGTTGAAGCCGACCAGTGATAATTGACCGAGATAGGGATTTGACATAATTGGATTCTCCTGAGATCGAGGGTTCTAGTTGCGGGATGGGAAGATCCCAAACAAAGCGATGCACCAGTTCATCACCAGAAAAGGCTGGCGATTCTCGTGGGTCTGGCCGCTTCCGTATGAAGCAAGTGTCGACTGATTCATGGCCGCCGGATTGCCCGCCGTGACAAAGAGATTTGTGGCTGTGCCGCCCAGTGTGGAGTTGTTGGGGGGCTTGGGAGCAGTCGCGGTGGGGCCTGCCATCAGCGGGTGGGTGTGGATGGGCACCTCGGACGAGAGCAGCGTGTGCGATTCTTCGCCGGCGATCTCTCCGTAACTGATTCCGCTTCCGACGCCAACCGGGGTGCGGCCTTGCAGATTGGGCAGACCGTAGGTTTGAACTCCATTGCCGCCGAAGGTGGTTCCGATCAGCGAAAACAGCGCCTGATTCTGGTTGATCGCCATGATTTGTCCATTGCAAAAAGCATAATTCTTGGGCGCGAAATTGAAGCCAGCCAGCAGCAACTGGCCCACATAGGGTTCTGACATTCCGTGTCTCCTTTCGATTGAGCTCTCAATACGTGGGGGATTAGTTCTGGGTGGGATAGACGCCGTAGAGCGCAATGATCCAGTTCAACGCCAGCAGGGGCTGCAAATTGTTGTGGGGCAGGTTGCCGCCGCCATTGGAGCCCACCATCTGCGGTAGCATCGCGTTGGTCGGTGGATCCAGCGAGTAGACGTTCAGGCCGCCTCCAACCACTTTACCGACCGGACTCGCTCCATTGCCGTTGTTGAGGGATCCGAACAGCGAATGTGTGTGGGCTGGGTAGGTGCTTGAGGTGATGGTCACCGACTCCGCGCCGCCCATTTCTCCGATCACATAGCTGGTACCGGTGGTGCTCGTTCCCTGATGAATGGGAATGCGGCCTTGCAGATTGGGGAGACCGAAGGTGCTTTGACCGTCTCCACCGTAGTAGGTTCCGATCAGGTTGAACAACACCGAGAACTCCGCGATGGAGAGAAGCGCTCCATTGCAGATTTGCCAATCGATAGGCGCGAAATTGAATCCGACCAGCCGGACTTCACCGACATATTGGTCACTCATGCTTGAAACCTCCTTGACTCTTTCTGTTGCTGGATTCGGGTGCTGCGCGGGGCGGGAAGCGACAGGGCAGCGTCTCACTAGTATCACGATTGCTGGCGTGGTTGCAAGAAATATCTTACAAAGAATGTGAATGTTGGAGAAAAAGCGGGGTTGCCGGGGAGATTTTTGGCCAGGTTGAGCGGGTGGAGCGCCTTTGGTTCCTGGGGTCCAGCCTGAGATTCGCTTATTCTCAGTCAAGGCGATTGTTTTCAACTCTTCACAGAGAAGTTTGTTGACAATCGGACCAGTGGCGGGGTAGACATAGAACATTAAGCAAGGGCGGTTCGCGGCTTTCCCAACCGCGACATTTCCGCCCGTGCCGGTTTTCCAAGCCGGAAGGGCTTGTTGTCGAGAAGTCAAAACTTTTCCAGATTTCTGCGGGAACCGAGGCGGAAGTCACGGGCCCTGCAATCCATTTCACCCTTTTCCAAGGGTGCTCCACCGTTATCCCACGCGCGAGGTTTCTATCATGTCTTCTGCTTCTGCGATGCTGCCACGTTTTACCCTGGTGAAGTTCAGCCTCTTCGTTCTTACCTTGGTTACCCTGCTTCTGCCCGCAACGCTGCGGGCGCAGACCATCACAGCAGGCGGAGCCATCAACTTTGCGCGAGGCGATAGCGTGGCCAGCTCGACCGTGACAGTGAGCGGCGCGCCCGGACCGGTGGCAACGGTTCAAGTGGAGCTTCTGGGCGTCACGACGAATGGCCAGGCTTGCTGTTACAGCATGCAGGAGGCAGAATTCATGCTGCAGTCGCCCAGCGGCGAGCAGTTTGTATTGCTTGGCGCGACGGGCGATGGCGTGGACGGCTGCGACAACACGGGCAATAGTTGCGCCGGGCTGCACGCGCAGAACATTATAATTTCGAATAGCGGCACGGCGGCGCCTAACGGTAACCCGTGGCCCGCCGGTACTCAATCGGTGGAGCCCAGTTCGTACTTTCAATACGGCTTCGGCACTTATCCCCCGCTGCCATCGGCTACAGATCTGGCGGACTACCCGCAATCGGACGGCAGCGCCACGATGAACGGTAAATTCGCCGGCGTGACGGCCAACGGAACCTGGAAGCTCTTTATCACCGACATCGACACCCCCAGCGACCCGGTCTCAGTCACCGGCTGGACGCTTTCGCTGACTTATTCGGCAGCGACCGCGACCACCACCACGCTCAGCGCCAATGCCGCCAACCCGGCCTTCTACGCCAATAACGCCTCCAGCATTTCGATTCAGTACACAGCCACTGTCTCTCCCAGTGGGGCAACCGGCACGGTCACCTTCACCGCCAACGGCTCCACCATCTCCGGCTGCAGCGGACTTGCGCTCAGTGGCGGCGTGGCGCACTGCACCACATCCCTATCCCAGGGCAATAACGGCATTGTGGCTCAATACACGCCCACGGGAAATTACGGCCAGAGCAGCGGCTCCATCACCCAACTGGTGGAAGTCACGCCGGCCAATCCCAGCGGCGATCAATGGTGCAACAACAACTTGCTTTCGGTGCCGACCGCCGATAATCCAGGACTGGCTTATCCCGGCATCATCGACATCAATAACGCCGCCTACAATGGCAAGACCGTGAGCAATGTGACGGTGGAGCTTGAATCGGTGGTGGGGGTCAATGGACTCAACGGACAGTTCCTGCTGGTTGCCCCCGGTGGGACCAAGGATCTGGTGTTTCTCGACGATGGGTTTGCCATCACCGGCGCCACCGGTTCTTTGAACCTGACGTTTGCCGACAATGGCACCCAGTATGTGCCCTATAATTCCGGAACGCCCTCTTCCGGCACTTATCTGGCAACCGATGACACGGAGGGCGTTAACCTCAGCACTTTTGCGACATCGGTCTCGCCGACCATCGATTCAGGCGTCCCCCAGGTTCCCAGCACGCTCAATTTTGCGCCGCCCTACGGCTCGGATACCACGGCTTACACACATACAAATATTCTGACCTTCGGCGAAGCCTTCAATGGCGCATCGGCGAATGGCAAATGGGCCCTCTACACGGTTGGACCCTATGCCGTGAACTTGAACAGCGGCTGGTGCATCACGCTCTCGCTCAACACCGGCAACGCGACCACAACCACTCTGACTCCAAGCAGCAATCCCGCGACAACAGGTCATTCCGTCACCTTCACAGCAACCGTGACCAGCGGCGGAAACCCCGTCACATCCGGCGGCACCGTCACCTTCCAGGATAATGGCGCCACCCCCGCTGGAACCGTTAGCGGCAACAACGTGGTGGTGCTGAACGGCAGCGGCCAGGCGACCTTTACCACCAGCGCGCTGACCGAAGGCGACCACCCCATCCTGGCAACCTACAGCGGAACGTCGTCCGATAATGAGAGCTTTTCCCCGGTGCTCTACCAGCGCATCAACACCGCGACCACGGCCGCAAGCGTGAACAGCAATACCTGGCAGTACTGCAATCCGGGGGCGGTGCAGATTCAAGGACAAACTCTTGCCGGTCCCCTCACGCCGAATCCGTCGAATATCTTCGTGACCAATCTTCCCGGTACACTGAACACCGCGACCGTCACGCTCAAGAACTTCTCGGTTCTCACCACCGACGACCTGGAGCAGTTGGCTTCGCTCGTCGAAGGCCCGGATGGAACCGCGCTGGACTTCTTCTCAAACACCACGCAGGGCTCCAGCGGCAACGGCGAGGCTTCGCTTGGCAACTACATCTTTGCAGACAGCGCCGCGGGCATGGTCTCAGCTGGAAATACCAGCATCAGTCCCGGCACATACAAGCCGACCGCCTACTTGAGCTACACCAGCAATCCCGATACATTCACCTCCAGCCTCAGCGGCTTCTACAATGTGCCGGCGTTCAGTTATGCGCCTTCGCACGGCTCTTCCACATTTGCCGACGTCTTTACCAACGGCAGCAACGCCAACGGAAACTGGAGCCTCTTCTTCTCTTCGGGATATCCCGGCGCAACCTTCGGCGCGGCCAATGGCTGGTGCGTCAATCTCACCGAGAATCTGCCCAGCGTAACGGCGGACGCCGCGCACAACGGCACCTTCACGCAAGGCGAGCAGGGAGCGCAAATCACCGCCGATGTCACTGACAACGGCCCCGGCTCGACGGGAGACCCAACGGGCTCCAACCCCATGACGGTCGTCGATACGCTGAACGCAGCCTTCACTTATTCGAGCTTCTCCGGCACGGGGTGGTCGTGCTCGGCTGCAGGCCGGACCGTCACCTGCACCAACGACTCGCCGATTGGAAACGGCGTCGGCTATCCCACACTGACGATCGACGTCAACGTGGGCAATAGCGCCACTGGAACCGTGACCAACAGCTTCACGGCATCCGGCGCCGGAGCCAGTTCCGCATCTTCAAACACCGACTCGATCGCCATCGACGTGCCTCCGGCCATCACCAGCGGCAGCAGCGCCACCTTCACTGTAGGCACGGCGGGCTCTTTCACGGTGACCTCGACCGGCACTCCCACTTCTTCGTTGAGCGAAAGCGGCAGCTTGCCCATCGGCGTCACATTCACCGATAACGGCAATGGAACGGCAACCCTCAGCGGCATTCCGGCTTCCGGTTCAGGCGGGAGTTATCCCATCACGATCACGGCCTCGAACGGCGTGAGTCCCAATGGCAACCAGAACTTCACGCTGACGGTCAATCAGCCTCCGGCAATCACCAGCGGCAGCAGCGCCACCTTTACGGCGGGTGCGGCGGGTTCCTTCACCGTGACGGCGTCTGGCTACCCGGCATCCACAATCAGCGAAAGCGGCTTACTGCCCGGCGGCATTACCTTCAGCGGCGGAGTTCTGAGCGGCGCTCCGACAGTAGCGGGTTCCTATCCCATCAGCTTCACCGCCACGAATGGCGTTTCACCAGACGCCACGCAGAATTTCACGCTGACCGTCGTTTCCGGCCCGGCGGTTAATATAGCAGTGAACGCGCCCGCATCGTCCTATCTGGGATCGCCCATCAGCTTCACCGTGACGGCCTATGATCTCTACGGCAACGTCGCCACCAGCTACGGCGGCACGGTTGCCTTCACCAGTTCCGATCCGGCCGCCAGCCTGCCCGGCAGCAGCGCAATCAGCAACGGCACAGGCACCTTCACGGCCACATTCAACACCTTGGGCACACAGACCATCACCGCCACAGACGCGGCGAACAGCTTGTCGGCCACATCGAGCGGAACCACGGTGACGGTGCCGAATCTGGTAGTCACAACGGCCACCGACGATGAGGGCACGGCGGGCAACTGCACTCCGCAGGCCACGCCAGGGCAGGGAACCGATGGCTCATGCAGCCTGCGCGACGCGCTGCTGCAATCGGCCGCGCTGGGCTCTAGCAATATCAGCTTCAACACTTCCACATTTACCGGCGCGCAGTTCATCACACTGACCAACGGCACACTGAACATTCCGTCGAATACTTCAATCAGCGGGCCGACGCAGGGCGCTGGGGCGGCGCTGACAAACATTGTGACGGTCAACGGCAACGCGGCGTCAACGGTCTTCACGGTCGGCTCCGGCGTGACCAACTCCAGCTTCAGCGGGCTGATCGTCACCAATGGCAGTTCGGCCAGCGGCGGCGGCATCAGCAACGCCGGCGCTCTGAGCGTTACGGCCAGCACCATCATCGGAAATGCGGCCATCTCGGGCGGCCAGGCTACTGGCGGCGGCATCTTTAACACCGGCACACTGACGTTGAGCAGCAGCACGGTCAGCGGCAACTCAGCCACCGGCGGCACCCAGGCCGGCGGCGGCGGCATATATAACAGCGGTTCGCTTTCGTTGACCCTCAGCACCGTAAGCGGCAATTCAGCCTCGGCGGCGGGCAACGGCGGTGGCGGCGGCATCCTCAGCAACGGCGGCACACTGGCCCTCAACAGCAGCACCATCAGCGCCAACACGGCCGACGGCGCTGGCGGCGGCCTCTATATCAATGCTGGCGCCGTCACACTGGCCAACACCATCGATACCGGCAACTCGGCCTCGGGTCAAAACGACGTTTCTGGCGCTTACACCGACAACGGCGGCAACGTTATCGTTGGCGCGGCAGTCCTTTCGGCGCTAGACAGCTACGGCGGCCCCACGCGGACCATGGTTCCGCAGCCTGGCGGAGCGGCCATCTGCGCCGGCACCTTGGCCAACGCCAACGCGGAGGTGATCAGCTTCGACCAGCGCGGCTACGGCTTCGATCCAAATTGCCCGGCAGGCTCCGTGGATTCCGGCGCGGTACAGACCAACTACGCTCTCACCTTCACCACGGCGCCGCCTTCCAGCGTTACCGTCGGCACAACCTTCGCCCCCCCGCCGGTGGTGCAGTTGACTGAGAACCTCCAGTCCGCCACATGGCTCGGCAACACCGTCACCATGACAGACAGCGCCTCGATGCTGGGCGGGACGACTTCCGTCTCTCTGTCGGGAAGCTGGGCTACCTTCAGCAACCTCAATCTCACCAGGGTGGCCACCAACGACTCACTCACGGCGACCATGGCGCTGACCGGCTCCATCAATCTCACCGTCAACAGCCCCAGCTTGGTCTCGTCCATCGGGCAGGTGCAGACCATCACCTTCCCGCCGCTACCCAGTTCGCTGCCGGCCAACGCGACCGTGACCCTCGCGGCCTCCACCAGCGCCAGCCTGCCGGTGCTCTACTCCACGCCCACACCCTCGGTCTGCACCATCAGCGGCACCACGGTCACGCTGCTGGCTGAAGGCACTTGCGTTATCCAGGCGCGGCAGAATGGCAACGGCATCTTCGGCGTGGCCTCCATGGTGCAACAGTTGATCTTGGTTCAACTGGTGCCCCAGACCATCAACTTCCCAGCCATCGTACTGCCTCAGTATGCGTTGACCCATGTGACGCTGACGGCCGCAGCCACGAGCGGCCTGGGCATCACCTATACTTCGGTCACGCCGTCCATCTGCACGGTAACGCGCTCGTCGGCCAGCCTGCTTGCTCCCGGACAATGCATCATGCACGCCTCGCAGTCCGGCAATCTCACCTACACCACGGCACCGACGGTTTCCGTCAGCTTCCCGGTTCAGCAAGCGCAACAGACCATCAGCTTCCCGGCCCCTGCCGGTCAACAGTTGGCGCTGACGCAGACAACGCTCACAGCCACGGCCTCAAGCGCCCTCGCGGTCAGCTACTCGTCCACCACTCCCGCCGTCTGCACTGTTTCGGGCTCGGCGGCATCGCTGCTCGCTCCCGGATACTGCATCGTGCAGGCATCCCAAACCGGCAACAGCCTTTACTCGGCAGCGCCGCCAGTCACCACCAGCTTCGCCGTGAATCTGGCCGCGCAGACCATCACCTTCACGCCGGTCGCCAATCAGTTCGCCGGCGCCAGTGTGACTCTCTCGGCCTCGGCCAGTTCGAGCTTGGCGGTCGCCTTCACTTCGCTCACGCCTTCAATGTGTACCGTCTCGGGAACCATGGCCTCGATGCTCTCCGCGGGCGAATGCGTGATCCACGTCTCGCAGGCGGGCAACAGCTTCTACAGTGCAGCCGCCACCGTCTCGCAAGACATTTTCATCACGCCGCAGAGCCAGACCATCGGCTTCCCAGCCATCACCGCTACACTCTCAGCGGCCAGCACTCTGCCGCTCAGCGCCACGGCCACCAGCGGCCTTACGGTCAGCTTCAACTCATCCACCCCCGCCGTCTGCACCGTCAGCGGGACCACAGCCAGCCTGCTCTCCGCCGGAACCTGCATCGTGCAAGCCACGCAGGCCGGCAGCGGAGCCTATGCCGCCGCCCCGCCGGTGCAGCAAAATCTCGCTGTGCATCTAGCCCAGCAGTCCATCAGCTTCCCGCCGGTCGGCAACCAGTTGGTTAACGCCAATGTGACGCTCTCGGCCACGGCCACCAGCGGCTTGACAGTCACCTTCGCTTCAGCCACTCCGTCCATCTGCACCGTCAGCGGCAGCACAGCAACCATGAACGCCGCCGGCGCATGCGTCATCCACGCCACGCAAGCGGGCAACAGCACCTATGCCCCCGCTCAACTGGCCTCGCAGCTAATCGTCGTCACCACACATTGAGCCTCTCAGACACTGAGTCAAAACCCAAAAGCCGGGAAGCGCATAAAGCGCTCCCCGGCTTTTTTATGTCGTCTACCGATCTTCCGACCCGCGAATGGATGAAACCTCGAGCTGTCCCTTGCTTTCCGCCAACTCGCTAACTCGCCAACTCCGCGCAGCGGAGACTAACTCGCTGCTGTTGTTTAAAAAATACTTCTCCGCCCTCATTTTCAGTTCGTTTATCGTGCCGTACAGCCTGATTTAGGTTTCTTCCCTTGATCGATAAACTTCAGACTCGGAACTCTAGCCTGCCTCTGAGCGAAATCGAAATGTGCCAATAAGGCTCCAACATTATCCCAGCTTTTCAGACTGCCTTATTTCGCCGCCTGCGCCCCAATCCGCACCAGCATATCTTCCTTGCGCATCACCAGGTTGGTGGCATTCAGCGTGGCCAGCTCAAAGCCGTGTCCGTGCGTAATCGCATCGGTCGGGCAAGCCTCCACGCAATAGCCGCAGAAGATGCAGCGGTTGTAGTCGATGTTATAGACCTTGGCGTAGCGCTCGGACGAGGAAATACGCTGCTCCTCGGTATTCTCCGCGGCTTCTATAAAGATGCAATTGGAAGGGCAAGCCGCCGCGCACAAAAAGCAGGCCACGCACTTCTCCAGTCCATTTTCGTCGCGTTGCAGCACGTGCGCGCCTCGGTAGCGCTGCTCAAAGACCGCTCCGCGCAGTGGCCCTTTGCCGTCCGGGTAGTTCTCCACCTGCGTCGGCTGAAGCATCTCCCCGAAGGTGATGCTCATCCCCTTGGCGATGCCCTTGATGTTATCCGCAATCGACATGAAGCCAGTATACGACGGATTCAGCCTGCCGGGTGCGCAACCCGTCCCCTGGTTTGGAGGCCGATTGGTTGCGTACCCTTTCTGCTGACTGCCACACGGTCCAGTGTGGATGCTCTGGACAGCTTTACTTTTTTGGATGCTCTTCCGCTTTGGATTGCGGCGCTGCCGGATGCTGTTGCGGCGCTGCTTGGCGTTGCTGCTGTGGTGCTGCTTGCCGCTGTTGTTGCGGCGCGACCTGACGCTGCTGGTGCTGGACAGCTTGATGTTGCTGCACCGCCTGCCGCTGTTGCTGCTGCTGTGCCTGACGCTGCTGTTGTTGCTGAGCAACTTGATGCTGCTGTTGTTGGACTGCCATGTGCTGCTGTTGCTGCTGCGCCGCTAGATGCTGCTGTTGCTGGACAGCTTGATGTTGCTGCTGTTGCTGTTGGACCGCGATATGCTGTTGCTGTTGTTGAACAGCCTGCTGTTTCTGTTGCTGCTCGACAGCCTGATGCTGTTGCTGCTGTTGCATTTCCATGTGCTGCTGCTGTTGTTGCTGACCCGCCTGGCGCTGCTCTTGCTGCCGTGCTTCCGCCTGATTGTGCATCTGCACCGACGCCGGCATTCTCACGTTGCGGTCGGCGGCAAGCGGCTGGTTGACGGCAAAACTTGCCGGACGTCCGTGATTGACGTTGGCAAACTGAGCGCGGTTGGCGCTGGCATTGTGCTCGTTCTCTAACTGCGCCCGCATCGGCGCAGCATGTTGCTCATGGCGCGCGGCCAATTCCGCCGGTCTTGCCCGCATCTGCACACCGCCCGTTCCGCCGTTGAAGCTTACCCGCTCCCCGCCCCGGCGGTCATCATTTCCGTGGCGCGCGTAAACGTTATGCACAATTGAAACGTTCACATTGTTGTACGAGCGGTTGTAGTTGAAATGCCCGCCGCCCCAGTAGCCGCCCTGGTAGCCGATGCCTATATAGCCGAAGCCATAGTTGATCCCGCCATAGTAGCCGATGTGCGGACCCCAATAGCCACGGTAAAATCCATAGCGGTGATGATAGAAACCCCAATAGCCGGGCGTCCAGAGTGCTCCCTGGTACGGAGCCTCAACCCAGCCGCCGGGAACCCAATAATATCCACCTGCGCCCCACGCCCAATAGCCAGGCGTCCAAAGATAGTCGTCGCCAGGAGCCGGTGGCTGGTCGTAGTCTGGCAGCGGCGGCGGCGGCTGAGGAGCATAGCTCACCGGCTGAACTCCGTAGCCGGGATCATCCGAGCCCTGATCCGAGCTCTGGTCGGAACCCTGGTAGTAAGATCCGCCCGCGCTTTGCGGAGGAGCACTCTGTCGCTGGGCCGCATATGTTACCGGCGCTGGACTGGCGCTAATAGATCCATTAGTTGCGGGCGAGGAATTTGTATCGGTTGTGGCAAGGTTAGCCGCCGCCGGGTCCGTGCTCTGGTCTTGCGTACCGGCTGAGTTGTCAGAAACGGCCACAGGCTCTTGACTCTTGGGGCATCCGGTCAGGCAAAGCATGGCCGCCATCGCAAGCAGCGGTATGGGTGCATATCTTGATAAAGAACTCATTTCACTCTCCAATTAGTTTGAATGCTAGTTAAAGAGCATAGGGCAAACAGCCCTCTTTTGACCACCTACCGCCGCGCCTTTGGCGGAACCGATTGCCCGCGATTGTTGGCCGGCGGCGTAGTTACCGGCTTGCGCTCCACCCGCGGTTTCAACTTCAGCTGGCAAAGCGCCGTGTCCTGCCCGCGCGCCAAACCGGGCAGCAGGCTCACTGCGCCGCACAGTCGCTGCTCCATCGCCTCGGCTTCTTTGCCGCTCAGCAGTTGTGTCCGCTCCAATCCGCTGAATCCGTCCCAGTCGTAACGGAAGACAACGCTCTCGGGCGATTTCTGCTTGCCATCGTCAAAGTAATTCCATGTGGCCATCAATTCGCGTCCATTTGGCTCGGCCAGCAGCGCATACACTTGCGTCAGCGCCACGCCCTGCGTCACGCCCGTGCTCCACACCGGAGCGGCCTGGCTGCCGCGCATCCACCGCGCTGCCCACGTATGCTCCTTCTGGTCGTAGTGGAAGGCCGTGAAAAAAGTCGTCGCCGCGCACTCCCGGCAGTCGTCGTAGAGCGCGCCCAGTTCACGAGGCTCGCCATCGCCCAGCAGCAGCCAATCCACCAGCCGCAGATTCACGCCCTTGATCAGCGGCGTAACCGTGTGCTTGGTCAGCGAAAGGCTCCAGACCGTAAAAACATCTTCATCCGGCAGCGATTGCGGCGCAGGCCGCAGCACCGTCACCACCAGCGCCGCGTCGTACTCCACGCCAATCTCCCGTATCGCCGTCCACTTCTCGCCAATCAGCGACCGCTCGACCCACGCAACAGTATCAGCCTCCGTCGCCAAATGAAAATCCACCCAGCGAAATTGCTCCGGCGCCTGCTGAGCCTGCAACGACGAAGCCCCAGCCACCATTGCCGCCATCAAGCCACTGAAGAATCGTGAGAGAACGACCTGCATAGGTTTAGAAAACCTCTGATTGAGTCGATGTTTTGAAAGGGCACGACTTCAGTCGAGCCGTAAACGCGGTAAAAATGAGCCGGGCTTTAGCCCCTGAGGGAAGCTTCGTTGCAATAGACAATCTCGACCAAAGCTTCCTTATGTATAGCAGAAGAGCACCGAAGCGCCACGCACATCTTCTTGGCTCCCAGCTCTATCCTAACCGCTCAGGTTTATGATTCTCTGCTATCACGCCAACCGTTTTGAGATTTGGGAGTTTGTGCGTCATTATCTTTCCAACGATCACCGGCCGGCGCATGTTAACGTCTTCGGGCAAGCGCATAAAGCCATCTTCATCCAGTCTTCTTGTTCATAGGGAACAAGCGTAGCATGTCGAAGGATCTGCGTTTCGGTGGGCGGAATGTAACCCAATGTCTCATTTCCGAACAAACCCCAACTTTGTTCTTTTATGAAACAGCTTCCATCTCTTCATGGGAGAATTCTCAGGCTTCCCGCCCAACCTTGCGGTAACCTTCAACTCATGCAGCAGACAGCCGAAGCTCCGCCCTCCTCCACCTTCGCCGGCCTCATGGCTGCCATTGCCATGGCCAAACAGAAGAACCCAATGCCGGAAATCACTTCCTGGCCGAAGTCTGCAAAATCCCCGGCCCTGCTCTGGAACGACGATGCGCTGGAAGACGACGTGGCAACCCTCAGCTATGAAAGCGCGCTGCGCACCCATGCGCGCTATCACCCTTCCACCCCCTCTAACTCCACCATTTTTTCTGATCAGTCACTCACCCAGGCTTCCGTTGCCGATCTGTTGGGTGAAAAGAGTTCCACCGCGGTCCCATCGCCGGCGAGCCGCTCGGTTTCTCGACCCGCAGCAAGCACTCAGTCCGCCGCTAGCCCCAGATCCGCCGCAAAAAGCGAGGCCAGGCTTGATCACGCACCGTCAACTGCTTTCGAGCGCAATCTGAAGGACGCCAGCATCACGATTCGCATGAGCCGGGCCGAGTGCGAGCAACTGCACCAGAGAGCCGCCGAAGCCGGACTGACCATCTCCGCCTATCTGCGCTCCTGCACATTTGAAGCCGAGTCGCTGCGCGCCATGGTCAAGGACACGCTGGCCCAATTGCGCCCGGCCTCAACCCCTGTCGCAAATCCGGCCGCAATCCCGGCCATGCCCGCCAAATCATCATCGCCAAGCCCCGTACACCGCCGCGGCTTGCCCGCATGGCTCCCGCGCCTATTCACGCCCTGGCAGGCCGGCCAACGTGTCGCCCGCGCCTGAAATAGGTGCCCCAACCCTTTCCGCGTTCTTTACGGAAAAGGTGGGATACCACGAACCCTCTGTAAGCAAATTGCGAGCCTCTGACCCACCGCAGGCGATCTATTGAATCGACCGCAGATAAGCCACAACCTGCCAGCGCTGCGCCTGTGGCAAACTCGACCACGAGGGCATTCCGTGAGCCAGATCGCCCTGGCGCAAAAACCACTCCAAGTCTCCATCGCTGGCCGCGCGTACCCGTTCACTGCGCAGAGAGGGCCGTTTCTGCCCATCACCCCGCGCATCGGTTTTATGGCACTGCAAACAATGCTCCCGATAGACCTGCGCCCCGGCGGCAACAGCTTCCGGCTGCGCGGCCAGAGGATTGACGCGGGCATGATCGCTGGCCGGAACATGCTGCCAGCGCGTACTTGAAACTCCGGCGACTGCCACCGCCGCGACCAGCAAAATCAGAAGAATTCCAAGGCTTCGTCGCATCATTTTCCACCCCCGGACGAACTGTGGAACCATGAGCCAACCTGGTCGAACTCCCAGGCCACGCCCACGCGGTAAAGTCGCGCCATACTGGTGCCGGTCAACCCAAAAGCCGGCGAGAAGCTCAGCCGCGCGCCCTTCGGCAGTTGCCAGCCAACCAGCGGTGCGATGTAATCCGAAGTATCGCGCACGGTCAGCGCAAAGGTGTCGCCCAGCCCGCCGTAACCCTCGGCGCCAACAATGAATTTCTGCGCGCAAAAGGTGCACTCCCGGCCGCTGGCCGCGCTGCGTAGCGGACGCGTCGCTCCCACCGCATAGCCGAACTCCCAAGGCGCATGGCTCAAGTCTTTCTCTGCAATGAAGTTCTCGCTGACATTCCAATCCTTGATGTTCGAAGAGAGAATCAGCTTCAGCTCCGCCTCGTGCTGATGCTCCTTGCGCAGAACGCCATTCGGCGCCGCCAGATCGCCCTGCCCATCGTGGCCCACAAACTCCAGAATCGTCTTATCGGCTCCCGAGGTATTCTCGTACTCCACATAAAAAACCGGATTCACCGCGTGATCCCGCATCAGCGGCCGCAGCCGGTTCTCCAGTCGCCAGCCGGTAAAAACTGTCGAGTCGCCGCCCGTCGCCTGCCCGTCCAGATAAAGTTCGGTCGTCCACCAGGCGCGCGTTCCGTACTCCAGTTCCATTGCTGTGGCTCCGTAGCGGTTGCCGCCCTCCGGCCTGCCCAGCGCCGTCTTGGTTTCAATCTCCAGGTTGCCAGGCTCCTCCAGATCGTGAGAGTAGGTCACAAAATACGGCTTGTCCTGCGCCCCGCAATCGGCGGAATACAAAAATGAAAAACATAAAGCCAGCCAAGAGAATGATTTAAAAACTTTTTTGAGTGAATCTTGAAGCAAAATAGACTCCTCCTTGAATATGCGACTATATTAGTCGTCTATTTATAAGACTAAATCAGTCCGATATTATTCGCAACCCAACCGGCCGCCAGTGCTGCTCGAATCCACGGTTTCTCCACGCTCTCCTATTCATCCGATTGCGTGAAGAATAAGCAAATTCACTGCATCACTTAGGGTCGCTGTCAACCTTGTTTTCTACGGCGCGGATGGTTCTGACAATACTGGTCATCAGATCGTCCAGCGTCCGGCCGGGCGCAAGGGTGCAACCGCTGAAGGTGTCGGAATCAATCTGCTGCTTGGCGCAGGTCAAAAGCACTCCCGCGGCATCTCTTACCGCGAAGTTATAGATAGTATTGGGGGAAGCAGTATTCAGCTTCTCAGACGCAGCGGCGGGCGCAGTGGCTTGGGTGCGTTGCGGTTTGGGAGTTGAGGCGGTCACCGGCGCGGTGCAGAAGGCCATGGCGATTGTGGGCAGCAGTAGCGTTGCAGTTCTTTTCATAATCACCTTTCCACTTGCTTGTGCCAGAATTCCGTTGGTAGCTAGGTTATCGGCTGAATGAGCAGTATGGATCACTTTATGCTGGCCTGGAACCAGGACCAACTTTGACTTCGCTCCTGATGAGCGGCTGCAAAGTGAGCAATACGGTACACAACAGTGGCATGAATACCGGTAATAAGCAATTGAAATCGAAAAAGATACGACTTTGGCCAGGGTGCGGGATCGGCAGAATATAAAGCTTATACATTCAGTATCATATAAAGTTGACAACAACACACTCATCATGCCATCCTTAAAAAGTCGGAAATTCTATTCACCAGACAGGAAACTCCACCATGGCAAAAATTATCGGAATCGATCTCGGTACCACCAACTCCTGCGTCGCCGTCCTTGAAGGCGGTGAGCCAAAAGTCATTGCAAATGAAGAGGGTGCGCGTACCACCCCCTCCGTCGTCGGCTTCTCCAAGAGCGGCGAGCGCCTCGTTGGCCAGGTCGCCAAGCGTCAGGCCATCACCAACCCCGAGAACACCGTCTTCTCCATCAAGCGCTTCATGGGCCGCCGCTATGACGAAGTCAGCGACGAGATGAAGATGGTTCCCTTCAAGGTCATCCAGCAGGGCGACCACGTTGGCGTCATGGCGCAGGGCAAGGAGTACACCCCGCCGGAAATCTCCGCCATGATCCTGCAAAAGCTCAAGAAGTCCGCCGAAGCCTACCTCGGCGAGACCGTCACCGAGGCGGTCATCACCGTCCCCGCCTACTTCAATGACGCTCAGCGCCAGGCCACCAAGGACGCCGGCAAGATCGCTGGCCTCGACGTCAAGCGCATCGTCAATGAGCCTACTGCGGCCGCGCTCGCCTATGGCCTCGACAAAAAGAAGGACGAGACCATTGCCGTCTACGACTTCGGCGGCGGGACGTTCGATATTTCCATCCTCGAAGTCGGCGAAGGCGTCATCGAAGTCAAATCCACCAACGGCGACACCCACCTGGGCGGCGACAATCTTGACCAGCGCATCGTCGAGTGGTTGATTGCCGAATTCAAGCAGGAGCAGGGTCTCGACCTCGGCTCCAAGGGCAACGAAATGGCTCTCCAGCGCCTCAAAGACGCCGCCGAAAAGGCCAAGATCGAGCTCTCCACCACCATCGAGACTGAGATCAATCTGCCCTTTGTCACTGCCGACGCCACCGGCCCCAAGCACCTGGTCCGCAAGCTCAC
>Ga0302320_10013635_pt1 | contig 16956 bp, 16 predicted proteins | sample Bog_T0_3_FD_202130 | JGI IMG/M metagenome (GOLD analysis project Ga0302320, IMG submission 202130) | Peat permafrost microbial communities from Stordalen Mire near Abisko, Sweden - Bog_T0_3 | ecosystem: Environmental > Terrestrial > Soil > Wetlands > Peat | place: Sweden: Abisko, Stordalen Mire... | reverse complement strand
ACGCCGCCGTCGCCGCGCTGCGGTTCTTCTTCAACGTCACGATCGAACGTCCTGAACTCGCCCGCCATCTCGCTGGCGTGCATAAGCCGCGCCGGGCGCCGGTGGTGCTGAGCCAGGAAGAGGTGGCCCTCCTGCTCGAAGCCGCGCCCGGCCTGAAGTACAAGGCGGCGTTCGGCGTCGCCTATGGCGCGGGATTGCGCGTTTCCGAGGTCGTGGCCCTGAAGGTGTCGGACATCGACAGCAAGCGCATGACGCTGCGGGTCGAACAAGGCAAGGGCCAGCGCGACCGCTATGTCATGCTCTCGCCGCAACTGCTGGAATGGCTGCGCGACTGGTGGCGGGCCGCCCGGCCCCAGGCCTGGCTGTTTCCCGGACAGAACCCGGTCAACCCGATGTCGGCGCGCCAGTTGAGCCGCGTCGTGCGCGCAACGGCGCGGGAAGCCGGCATCGCCAAACGCGTCTCGCCCCACACCCTGCGTCACAGCTTCGCCACGCATCTGCTCGAACAAAACGTCGACATCCGCGTGATTCAGGTCCTGCTCGGCCACGCGAAATTAGATTATGTCCCGTGCCGGACTATGTCCCGTCGATGCTGCGGCATCTGATTTGCTACCGGGCAACGCCATCCATTCTGGGCATAGTCATTGTCCTTGCCGGGCACTTCCGCCCGCAAGGAGAGCACTATGGAACGATCCTGCGAGAGCGCACAGGCGCTCACGTGCCGTGCCGTTGGGCCGTTGGCAACGCATCTTGGTGCGTTCGTCGCCTCGTTGATCGAGGAGCAATACGTAATCGCCTGCGCCTATGTGAAGGCACTGCATGCGGTTGCCTTCGATCGCTGGCTTGATAAGCAGGGCGTTGCGCTGTGCGACTTGGGCGAGAAGCACATTTCGCAATACCAGCGGTCGGATTCGCACCGACGCCGATCGCGCCGCCCCGATACGGTGTGCCGTGAGCTGTGCAACCTGACCCAGCTGCTGGCCTTCTTACGCCAGCATGGCGCCTGCGCGCCGGCCCCCGCTGCCGAGATCATACCGGCCAAGGATGTGGCGACCGATTTCGAACGCCATCTGCGACATGACCGGGGATTGGCCACCGTAACAGTCAGCCACTTCTCGACGATCGCCCAGCAGTTTCTGATCGGATGCTTTGGGAGCGGTCCGGTGAAGCTCGGTGCGGTCCATGCCGCGGATGTCATCGCGTTCGTGCGATGCCAGTCCAAGCGCATGCGGCCTTGTTCGCTGAAGCGGGTGACGACGGGATTGCGCTCGTTTCTTCGGTACGCCCAATATCGTGGCGAGATCGGGGCAGAACTTGTCGCCAGCGTGCCGTCCGTCGCGGCTTGGTCAACAACGCCGCAGTTACCCAGAGCCATCGCGTTCGAGCACGCGCAGTCCGCGATCGACAGCTGTGACCGCGCCACTGTGGTCGGTCGGCGCGATCGCGCTGTGTTGCTCATCCTGGCGCGGCTCGGGCTTCGCGCTGCTGAGATCATCAAGCTGGAACTGGACGACATCGATTGGGACAGCGGTCACCTGCGTGTGCGGGGGAAGGGCCGACACGAAGCTCTCCTTCCGCTGCCCGCCGACGTGGGCGAAGCAGTCGCGGCCTATCTCGAACACGGACGGCCGGTGAACGAGGACCGGCATCTGTTCCTCCGATCAAGCGCACCGATTCGGGGGCTGAAGGAACGTGGGGACGGGATCGGCTCGATCGTCTGCCGCGCGCTCAGGCGGGCCAAAGTCGATGCGCCCCACAGGGGATCGCACCAGTTCCGACATGCCCTGGCCGTCCGCATGCTGCAAAGCGGCGCATCGCTGCCAGAGATTGGCGAGGTGCTGCGTCATCGCAGCCCGCAGTCCACCAGCATCTACGCAAAGGTCGACATCGAATCGTTGCGTGATCTGGCCGCCGCGTGGCCGGGAGGTGCACGATGAACACGCTTCGGGAATCCTTGGATGAGTACCTTGAACTGCGGCACGGACTCGGCTTCAAGATGGGTGACGAAAGCCTGCTATTGCCGCGCTTCGTCAGATTCATGGAAGAGCGGCAAGCCGTGCACATTACCACCCGCCTGGCGCTTGAATGGGCGCAGGCGCCGTCCGTCCAGCCGGCGGAATGGGCCCGACGCATGTGCTTCTTGCGCGGCTTCGCCCGCCACCGAAGCGCCACCGACGTCCTGACCGAAGTTCCGCCGGTGGGTTTGTTGCCGTTTCGATCGACCAGGGCCAAGCCCTATCTGTATACGGAAGAGGACGTGCAGCGCCTGTTGGATATGGCGCTGCAATTGCCGACTGCCTGGCCATCGACGCCTCTGCGGCCATGGGTGTTCTATTGCCTTCTCGGGCTGCTCAGCGTGACCGGCCTGCGAATCTCCGAAGCGCTCAACCTCAAGCTTGGCGATATCGACCTTGAACACGCGGTCCTGACGATCCGTGCCGCCAAGCTCGGTCGCTCGCGTCTCGTGCCCATCCATCCGTCCACCAACGCCGTGCTGGCGGATTACCTCCGGCGGCGCGAACAGTTCTTCGGTCGGCCGATTTCGATGTTCGTGTTTGTCGGCCACTCCGGTAATCGGCTCGACGGCGGCCATGTCCGTCGAACCTTTTACGCACTGTCGCGGCGCGTGGGCCTGCGAGCGCCGGACGCGAGCAAAGGGCCGCGACTGCACGATTTTCGCCACCGATTCGCCGTTCAGGTTCTGACCCGTTGGTATCAATCGGGCGAGGACCCCGTGCGGCGGCTGTCCGTGCTCTCGACCTATCTCGGCCACATCTGCGTGACCGACACCTATTGGTATCTGAGCGATTGGCCGGAACTGATGGCGCAGGCGATGGCCCGATTGGAGCGACGCTGGGGAGAGCCATCATGACCGGCCGCATGAACTTTGCGCCGCTGCTCGAAGGATTCTTCACGCAACGGCTGATGCAACAACGTCAGGCCAGCAGGCACACGATCGCCGCTTACCGCGATACCTTCCGGCTGCTGTTGTATTTCATTCAGACCCGATTGCACAAAGCGCCGTCGGCGCTGGCGCTGGAAGATATCGACGCGCCGTTGGTCGCCGCCTTTTTGGATGACATGGAGAAAGTGCGAGGCGCGAAGGCTCGAACGCGCAACCTTCGTTTGACCGCCGTGCATTCCTTCTTCCGCTACGCCGCGCTTGAAGCGCCATCGCACGCCGGACAGATCCAACGCGTGCTGGCCATCCCGGCCAAACGCTTTACGCAAGCCCTGGTGCCTTTCCTGAGCCGACCGGAGGTCGACGCCCTCCTGGCCGCGCCAGACCAGCGGACCTGGTCGGGGCGGCGTGATCACGCGTTGATCCTGCTGGCGGTGCAGACAGGGTTGCGCCTGTCGGAACTGACCGGCCTTCAGCATGAGGATTTGCATCTCGGCGCCGGCGCACATGTCCGGGTCATCGGCAAGGGGCGTAAGGAACGATGTACGCCGCTGAGCAAGAACACCAGGGCCGTCATGACCGCATGGATGCGCGAGCCGGCCAGGGCCGCCGGCCAACCGCTGTTTCCCAACGCGCGTGGCGGCCAATTGAGCGGACACGGTGTGCAATACCTGTTAGCCAAGCACGTCGCGGCGGCGGGCGACACATGCTCATCGTTGAAGAGCAAACGCGTCAGCCCCCATGTCCTGCGCCACACCACAGCAATGGATCTGCTGCAAGAGGGCGTCGATCAATCCGTCATCGCGCTATGGCTCGGGCACGAATCGATCGAAACGACGCAAATCTACCTGGACGCAAATCTTGCCCTGAAAGCGAAGATCCTCGACAAAACCACGCCGCCCAATGGAAAGCCCGGTCGGTATCGACCCGATGACCGGTTGTTGGCGTTCCTGAAGGCGCTGTAGCCCGGCGCCTATGTCCAGCATATCGAGCCCATCGACCCGCTTTCACCGGAGGATCGCCGAGTGGCTGTACATAGTCCGGCACGGGACATAATCCAGCTTATGTCCAGCGGGACATAAGCTCGAGAGCACCGTCCGCTATCTCGGAATCGAGGTCGATGACGCGCTCAGCATTTCCGAACAGGTAGAGCTTTAACGGATTGGTTGCGGCGTCGTCGGACACGGGGCCGCAACTCGATCGAGGCGGGAAATCCGGCCGGCATCAATCAGACCGCAATGGACGATGGGCTTTAACTTTGTGTCGAACCTGGCGCTTGCTGGCGCCGCATCTCGCGATTTCCTTGGAATCTTCCCCAATTTAATGTTATAACAACTGTAGACACGTTCCGTTCCTGGGAGAAGGCAATGGTCGCACTTAAGCTGCGTCTGATCGGCAATTCCACCGGCCTGACGATCCCCAAAGAAACCTTGGTCCAGTTCAATCTCAAAGAAGGCGACACCCTTTATCTGACGCCGGCGCCCGGCGGCATGCGCCTGACGCCCTATGACCCCGATTTCGCGGATCAGATGGAGGCAGCTCGCGCCATCATGAAAAAGCGGCGCAACGCCCTTCGCGAGCTCGCGAAGTAAGTGGTGCGGGAGCCGAAATGGGTCGCCGCGTCTGTCGTGCTCGCCATCCATGACGAGCAGCTCGCCGAACATGGCGGCGGAGCCGGGGTCAGGGATGAAGGACTGCTGGACTCGGCTCTTTCCCGGCCGAGAAACCTGTTCGCCTACGAGAAAGTGGGGTTCCCGCAACTTGCCGCAGCCTATGCCTACGGCATTTGCAAGAACCATCCTTTCATCGACGGCAATAAACGGACCTCGTTGGTTGTCGCCGAACTTTTCCTTGCCCTGAACGGGCTGGCTCTGGAATCGGCGGATGTCGAATGCGTCATGGTTTGGCAAAAACTCGCGGCCGGCGAGATGGATGAACAGGGCCTGTCCCAATGGTTCGCGCAACATATTGCGCAGTTTTGAAATGTGCGCCGGGCGCAAGGCGGCAAGGGCCCGGACCGCGCTTCTGACGACAACAACGTATCGTTGCTGACCGGCAGCATCAGACGCCGCGCGAAACCGGCTGCCGGCCGACCGCCCAGCGCAAGCCCGAGACAATGGACGATATGATCGAGCCGCGTCGTTCTTCGCGCCCAAGGCGCCAGCACGTTCTTTTCAAAGCGTTCGGCAAAGATGCGGCGGCCGCAAAGGACGGCGTCGCAGCGAAACCGGCGCGCATGGACGACGATTCGAACCGGCCTGTTGCCGATTGGCAGATCCGTCAAACGCCGGCGATACCGACTATGAATCCGCGCGGAATCGGTCCCGCATCCCGCATCCCGGGCACTGGCTGGTTTTGCCAGCAGGGCGCACGGCAATCACCGTGCCGATCAACTCATTACTTACGCCTTCAACAACGAACCCACTCGGCACCAAACTCGACGCTCGGAGGGCGAAGCGCATGGCAATGATTCCCTGTGAGAAAACAAGCCAAGCTGACGCCTGAACTTCATCAAAATTGAGTCAGAGCCAAAATTGCACGCCGGTTCACATTCGGTGCGTCCTGCGTAAGCTGGGTTTCGATAATCAGGTCGGCATAATAGCAAACCGGCCTGCTACACGCTAGAATATGCGAATGGCGCAGACTTGGTTCATATCCGCCACGCATTTTTTTCACGCGCGAATTATAGAACTCGCCAAGCGCCCATTCGCGGACGTCCACGCGATGGATGAAGCTTTGATTCGTAACTGGAATGAGCGCGTCCAACCAGACGACGCCGTATGGCATGTCGGCGATTTTGCGTTCGGCCGCGACGCCGAGCGAATCGACGCGCTTTTTGGCAGGCTTAACGGCGAAAAACACCTCGTCATAGGCAATCACGACGAAGACAATGAAGCGGTTATGACGTTGCCATGGGTGTCGACGAGCGTCATCGCGACGATCGCCGTCGACGATCAGCACGTCACGCTTTGCCACTATCCAATGCGTACCTGGCCGCGGGCGCGAAAGGCTGCGATCCATCTTTTCGGTCATATGCACGGGAGGTGGCGCGGCACGTCACGGTCGCTGGACGTCGGCGCCGACGCTTGGGGCTTCAAGCCCGTATCGTTGCGAGAAATCCGCCAGCGGCTAAAGACGCTGCCCCATGACACGGATTTTGTAGATGCGTGAAGGCAAACGCTCGAACCGTAGCGTTCGGTCACGCATCGATGGAGTAATTGGGGGATTCCACGGCAGACGGCGCCGTGCCAATCGAATTGTTCAAAACGCCCGCAGGGCGTGAAATGCTGAACGCCTGTTTGGCGCGTGCAGAATATGACGGCGGCCAAGGAGTGTTGACGTACCGGCGTTAAACGGTCGTCGCCGCTCAGGGTTAGGCCCGCCAGCATCTTCGTAGGTTCCATAAGTGACGCCCGACGATAAATCCAATCGCTGTGGTGGGGGTCCGCTTCCCGCTTACCACGCTATCGATCTGTTCAATACCCCAGCGGCCGGTTCTGGCGCCAAGCCGGCGAACAGCCTTCATTTCGAACGGCCGCTAATTCCGGTTTGGAACTTCAGCGACGCGCGGGCGATGTGTTTCCGGCGACCCATCCCCGAACATTCGGATCATGCCTATGCGAAGTTGTGTGCCGGGCTTTGGGAGCTGTAAATGAACCGGAAATATTGACGTGAAGCCGACCTTGATAGTTTCGGGATCATGCCCTAACCGGACTGCCTGTGCTCGATCAACCAGCGGCAACCCGCCGGCGATAGGCCTCCATGAAATCGCCGGCCGCCTTGCTGCCGCCAGAAAACCCCTTCATCGCCTCCTCATGCAGTATCGACAGCGCCTGCATCTTGATTTCATTGGCCCTGTCGTCGTGGAACAGGTCGTTGTATCGGCGCGGGCGGGGCAGATCGACTTCGATGATCGCGCGCACCTGCGTGGGAATATGGCTCATGACCAAAAGACGGTCGGCGAGGAAAATCGCCTCATCTATGTCCGTGGTCACAAACAGGTTGGTGCGCGGCTGTTCGGCGCTCAGCTTGGCGTAATATTCGAGCATGAGCTTTTTCATCATGGCGTCGAGGCCGCGAAATGGCTCGTCGAGGATCATCGCATCGGGATTATTGACCAGGGCGCGCGTCAGTTCCGCGCGACGCTGCATACCGCCAGACAATTGATTAGGAAAATGCTTGCGGAACGCGAGCAAGCCAACTTTTCCGAGCAGGAAATCGACCAGCTTGCCGCTTGATGCTTCAGACTCTCCCCGTGCGCGCGGGCCGAAAAGCGCATTGTCTTCGACGCTCATCCAGGGGAACAAGGCGGTCTCCTGAAAGACGACGAGGCGGTCGCGTCCCGGCCCTGCGACGGGGCGGCCGTCGATCAGGATCTGGCCGCTCGACGGCTTTTCGAAACCGGCGATCAAGCGGACCAGCGTGCTCTTGCCAGCGCCCGAGGGGCCGATCATCACGGTGAAGCGATTGGCTTCTGCCGTGAACGAACAGTCGCGGATCACCCCCGTGGCGAAGCGCCGGGGACCATAGGATTTGCAGACGTCCCGCAGGACGATCTCACCCTTTGCGGGCGCATTCGCTTTCCCTTGGGTCGTCATGGTCAGGTCCGTTTGAGCCATGGCGTCGCGCGGCCCATGGCCCAGCGCGCCAGGGCGCTGGAAAAATAGCCGGCGAAACCGATCGAGATCATGCCGACGACAATGTTGGGATAGGCTCCGCCGACGTAGGAATTCCAGATGAAAAAGCCGAGGCCGCCGCCCGACGAAGCGGAAGCGCCCGATGAGCCGCCTGAGATCATTTCTGCGGCGACCACCACTTCCCAGGTCACGCCGATGGCGGTTTCCATCCCGACGCCAAGCGAGGGCAAGACCCCCGGCAGGATGAGGCGCCGGAAGATGGTCCAGCGCGACGCGCCCATGGAGCGAGCCGACTGGATCAGGCGCGGGTCGAGCGCATCGGCGCCGCCGAGGATATTGAGCACGATGGTGTAGAAGCCGCCGAGAAAGATCACGAAGGCAATGGAAAGCTCCTGCGTGGGCCAGAAGATGATCGACGCTGGCACCCAGGCGAGGGGGGGAATGGGACGCAGCAATTCGAAAACCGGAAAGGCCAAGCCTCGAAAAATCGACCAGGAGGAGAGAGCCAGCCCGAACGGCGCGCCGATGGCGGTGGCGGCGATAAAGCCAAGGGTCACGCGCAGAAGGCTCGAAACCCAGCTCTGCCAATAGCCGGGGTCGCCGAGCAGTTTTGTCCAGGCGGTGAGGACCGCGTCCGGCGCAGGCGCGGCGCCGATGATTGGCAGTGGCGTCCCGAGCCAGGAGCCGCTGGTCGCGCCGACTTGCCAGACGAGCAGCGCAGCGGTTATGGCGATGAGGGCTCTCCTGGTTGCGAGGTCAGGGATCAGGCGACGGGCCCAGATCGAATTCGAACGTCCCGTGGCCGGCGCATTTGCGGCGATATCCGACATGGTCAGCCCTCTCTTTCGCCGAGTGCGAAGCTCTTGATCGCTTCCTCGTCAACGCAGGCGGAAATCTCCGCCGCCAATTCGCGAAAGCGGGTGGAGGTCAGCGCGTCATAGCTGCGTGGATGCGGAATATCGATTTCGAAAATCCGCTTCGGCCGGCAGGGGCGCGAAGTCATAGCGACGACGCGATGGCCGAGGAAAATCGCTTCTTCGAGATCATGGGTGATGAAGAAAATCGTGACGCCGGTGCGGTAATAGGTTTCGAGCAGGGCCTCGTGCATCACCGACTTGGTCAGCGCGTCGAGCGCCCGATAAGGCTCGTCGAGCAGCAGGACGGCGGGATCGTTCATCAGCGCGCGGACAATTTCGACGCGGCGTTGCAAGCCGGAAGAGAGTTCGCCCGGATAGGCGCGCTCATGGCCGGAGAGGCCCGCCTCGGCCATCAGCTCCCGCGCTTTTTCATAAGCCTCAGCCTTGGTGAGCCTTTTCTGTACGATCGGGCCAAAGGCGACATTGTCGAGATTGGTTTTCCATGGGAACAGCGCGCCGTTCTGGAAGACAACAATGCGGTCGGCGCCGATTTCAGCCTTCGGTCGGCCCTGGCCGCAAAGCGTTCGTCCGTCGAGAGTGATGGCGCCCCCGTCAATGCCGTGGAACCCGGCGATGGCGTTGAGCAAAGTGGTCTTGCCGCAGCCCGAGGGGCCGACGATCATGCAGATCTCGCCTGCCGGAATCGACAGCGAGCAATGATCGACCGCCTGCACGCTGGCGCCGCCCTGGTCGTAGGATTTGACGACATCGACGATCTCGATCGCTCCGCGCAGGGAGGTTTGGCCGCCGCGCTGGACAGTTTGGCGAAGTTGCGCGTTCATCGGGCGCCGCTCGTGGCGAGATGGCGGCCGCGCCAGTCCATCAGCCAGGAGCCGGCGAGACGCACGGCGACGCTGGTGACGGCGCCAACCGCGCCGAGGGTGATCATGGCGATGACGATCGTTGGATATTGCACCATCGTGTAGGAGGTGTTGATCAGATAACCGAGGCCGAACTGCCCGGAGACCATTTCCGCCGCGACCAGCGAGAACCAGGAAACGCCGATCGATATTTGCAGGCCGGTGAAGATGAAGGGCAGCGCTCCCGGCGCGATGACATGGCGAAAAACCTGCCAGCGCGAGGCGCCCAGACATTGCGCCGCCAGCGCCAGCGACGGGTCGATTGATTTGACCCCCAGCATCGTGTTCAGCGCCGTGGCGAAGAAGGAGGCGAGGAAGGTCAGGAAGAGCACCGGAAGTTCCGAGCCGGGCAGCATGATGATCGAGAGCGGCACCCAGGCGAGGATCGGGATAGGCCTCAGCATCTCAAACAGCGGAAAAACATAGTCCCGGAATGTCTTCGACCAACCGAGCAGCAGGCCGGTCGGCACGCCAAGCGCCGTGGCGAAAATAAAGGCCAGCGCCACCCGGCGCAGGCTGATGAGAATGTGGTGGTAATAGACCGACGTGTGGAGCGAGACGCCATAGATCGGGTTGTCGCTGATCCACTCCCGGAAAACGTCTGACGGTCCCGGCATTTCGGCAAAACGGGGCAGGCGCAGCACTTCGACGGCAAGATGCCAGAAGCCAAAAAGCGCCGCATAGCCGAGCAGCATCAGATAAGGTTTCGGGCTTCGCAGCCACTCGCCCGCCTGGAAAAGTTTGAGCTGGAGCCGCCAGGGCGTGGCGGTTTTCGCTGTTTTCCGAGCGGGCGGCGGTTGCTGAATGGCGCGGATCGCCGCGATCACGTCGTCGCATGAGATGCGGCCGGGGCCGGGATCGTTGGCGGCCAAGTCGACAAGCTTTGCCCCGCGAAGGCGCAGCAAAACCGTCGCGCCAATGGCGATGGCTCTGTTGCGTCTAGCGGCGCCTTCGGCCAGGGCCGTCCAGCCGAAGGCGGATCCGCGTGATACGATGGTCTCGCTCTCCAGAGCGACGTCCTTTCGTTGGAGGCGCACTGCGCCGCGGGCGACGATGAAAAGGTCGTCGGAGAGGGCGCCTGCGGCATAGATGGTTTCACCAGACGCGTAATGCGCCTGTTCGAATGACTCCGCGAGCGCGGTTTGCGTGGCCTCCGTCAGGCCGCCAAAAGGCAGCGCGGCGGCGACCAGCGCCTTGGCGTCGAGCAAGGTGAGGGCGTTCGAAGGCGCAGCTTGCGGCAAGGTTTCAGTCCTTCGCCGCTGTCTTCACTTCGCCGACGGGCGACTGGAGCTTACGCTCCTTGAGGACAGCCTCGGTCGGTTCGGTCACGATGGCGCCGTCAAGAAGCTCCGGCGTCGAAATGCTCTTGATCGCATAGAGAAAGGCAGTGTCCTTCTTGATCAAGTCGAGGGAAACGGAGGTGAAACTGAAGGGCAGCGACAGACGCAAGGGCGCGCCGCCGACGGACTTGGCATAGGGGCCAACGAGGGCCTGTTTGAGCTGTTCCTCGGAAAAGCCTGTCGTCCGGTCCTTGATCAGGCGTGCGACTTCGTCGGCGTTTTTCGGGTTGGAGATAAAGATTTCGGCGTCGAGTTCGGCTTGCAGCCAGCCCTTCACGACATCCGGGCGCTGTTTTATGAGATCGGCGCGCATGTCGAGAAAGGCGCCGTCGGGTTCGTCGAAATCATTGCCAGTCACCACGCGGCGGGCGAGCCCTTCGGCAACGACGCGCGAGGCGGTCGGCTCCCAGATGACCGCGGCGTCGATCTTTCCGGCGCGGAAGCCGCTAGTGATGACTTCGAGACTCTGATTGAGGTAGTTGGCGGGCGTAACATGGCTCTTTTCAAAGACCGAGCGCGCGAAACGATCGGCGCAACTGCCATTGGGCACGGCGACATTCTTGCCATTCAACCATTCGATGGCGGCCCGGGCGTCGGGGAATTTCGGCGCGTCGTTGCGCACGAAAACGATATTGCAGCTGTCGTGGCTGAGGCCGATCGCCGCGACAAGGCGCAGGTCGGCGACCTCGCGCTTGGTGGTGGCGACAATTGCCGGCATGTCGCCGAGGTAACCGATGCTCTGCTTGCCGGCGAGCATGGCGTTGACGATGGCCGACCCTTGCAGGCCGATGCTGAATTCGACGGTCGAGCCTTGCGGTAAATATTTTTTCCATAGCTCTTTTCCGGCGAGCACCACTCCCGACCAGGATTCAGCGAAATAAGGCTGGTAGCCGACGACGAGATGAACCGGTTCTCCGGGCTTGCCGTAATCGAGATCGGCGGCGCGCGCCGGCGTTCCGGCCAGGCAGGCGACGAGCGCCGCGCCCAATGCAGCGCGCAGGACGTTCATCGGTTTCTTGTTGTCCGCCACGTGGGGTCTCCAGTTCAAAGAGTCTGGCTTTGCAGGTTGGGTCCGCAACGCGATTTCCGTGCGCCGCAGGTCAGGGCTCGGCGATGCTAAAGTAAGAAAACATTTTGTCTATAGAATTAATTGACTTATGGTCCCGGAGGACGCCAGATAGCTCTCACAGGGGGCGAAACATGCCCGGACAGAGGCTTTCGCGGCTGTGGCGGCTCAGCCAAAAAGGGGAGCCGCCGCTTGCAGGGCATGCGCCCTCAAGCTTGCTTTTTTGAAACGGGCTGCGCCCAGGGAAACTCGGCCATGACTTATTTAGATGCTTCGCTTGTCCGTTACGCCAAACTCAAGATCGAGCCCCATTCTCCACTGATCGGCGCCACGGTTCACGGCGTCGACCTTTCGGACGTTTCGGAAGAAGCCTTGCGCGCCGACTTGCGGAAAGCGTTGGCGGAATTTCAGGTCCTGTTTTTCCGCGGGCAGACTCTATCGCCGGAACAGCATCTGGCCGTTGCTCGCGTATTTGGCGATCCGGAAAAAGCCAAGGCCTTTTTTCCGCGCCTGGAAGGTTATAATGCTGTCGAGATCATCGAGACCGCGCCGAATGTGCCACGCTATGGCGTCGATCAATGGCATTCCGACATAAGCTTCTACCATAACCCGCCGACCGGCACGGTTCTGTATTCGCGGAAGATCCCGCAACTCGGCGCCGACACGGTGTGGGCGAGCGCGACCCGCGCCTATGAACTGTTGCCGGAAGGCTTGAAGACTTATCTGGAGACGCTCGAGGCGGTGCATAGCTTCGAGCATAGCGGCTGGCCGGCCTATTTCGACCAGCTCGAAAATGGCCGCGACCTCTATGCGAAGGCGCGCTCCGAATACCTTCCTGTCGTTCATCCGGTCGTGCGCACGCATCCGGTGACGGGCAATAAAATCCTCTACGTGAATCCGAATTTCACCGACCGGATAAAGGGTCTCTCACGACAGGAAAGCGACGCGCTGCTTACGCTTCTGTTCGGCTTTTTCGAGAAACCGGAAGTGCAGGCCCGGCTGCGCTGGGAACTCGACACGGTGGCGATCTGGGATAATCGCGCCACCGTCCATTACGCCGTAAACGATTATGTCGGAGAACGTCTGCTGCATCGCGTCACATTCGGCGAAGACCAGGCGTTCTAAAAGCGACTCCGGGTCCCGTTCGCTTGTAGGGCGGGACCCGCACGCGCCTCAAGCGGCCTGGTGGCGCTGCGTGAAGTGATCGTTGATTTCGCCATAGAGCTGCTTCAGGCGGTCTGGCGGAATGGCGCAGATACCCTCATAGGCTTCGGTGAAATGGACGCGCTCATGGTCGAGGGCGAAGGGCTGAATTCGACCCTCGGCGATCAGTTCATCGTAGAGCGGCGAGCCGGGCAGGGGGCTGTAGATGCTCCAGCTCCAGCGATCGAGATCGAGCTCCTTGGCCAGTTCGAAGGTCTGGCGCACGTCGTCCTCGTCCTCGCCGGGGATGCCGATCATGAAAAAGCCGAATACGCGGACATGCCGCTTGGCCAGCGCGACCTTTTCCCGGATCTCCGGCACGGAGATCTTCTTGTTGAGCCGCAGCAGGGTTTTCGGCGAACCGGATTCGATGCCGAGGTCGATCTGGGTCAGCCCGGCCGCCTTCATCATCGCCAGTTCGCCCTCGTCGAGCAGATTGACGCGCGTAAGCGCTTGCCATTCGATTCCGACCTTGCGCTCCACCATCTGGCGGCAGAATTCTTTAGTCCAGGAGGGTTTCAGGTTAAAAATGCTGTCCTTGAACCAGACGCCCTGAACGCCATGATCGTCGCGCAGGCGGATGATTTCGTCGACCACCTTGTCGGCGGATTTGGTGCGCCACTTGCGGCCCATGGTCTGCTGCACGGCGCAGAAGGTGCAACTGTAGGGACAGCCGCGAGACACGATCATGGAGATGCCGCGCACGCTGCGCAGCACACGGTTGTGCTCGATATAGCGCTCGATGGGAAAGGCGTCGTAATCGGCCGGCGGCAGATCGTCAATGTTGGCGACCGGCGGGGCCTTTTCCGCGATGTGGAGGTGGTCGTGTTCGCGATAGCACAGGCCGGGCGCCTGGGCCTTGTCGTTGCGCTTGCCCACAATGATGTCGAGCAGATAGGCGAAGGCTTGCTCGCCTTCGCCGCGAATGACGTAATCCACGTTAGTGTGGGCGAGCACGCCTTCCGGGTCCAGCGTGGGATGGACGCCGCCCATCACCACAATGGCGTCCGGAACCGTCCTGGCCGCGATGTCCGCCACGCGTAGCGCTGCGGGAAGCGTCGGCGTCATGGCGGTAACGCCGACCACGTCGGGCTTCTCGGCGTCGAGACGGCGCGCCAGTTCGGCGGAGTCCATCATCAGCCCCTGCATGTCGAGCAGGACGACCTCATGGCCAGCAATTCTAAATGGCCTGGCGGAGGAGGCGCATTTTTTGGTTTTCTTGGACTGGTCTTTCTGATTCAAGATCTAGGTGCTGATTCTTGAACGCCTTTTGACCGGACTGAAACATGTCTGCGCCGCCTTTCCCGACAAGCGGAAGGATGCGGGCGTCTACACTATGTCTGACATCGGATTGTCGGCGTTTTCGCTGTTTTTCATGCAGTCGGAGTCATTTCTCTCCTATCAGCGGGCGCTTGAGGAGGGGCGCAAGACCTCCAATTGCCGCACTTTGTTCGGCATGGCGAAAATCCCGACCGATAATCACATCCGTTCGATGCTTGATCCGGTTCACCCCTCGCATCTTCAGGGAGCGTTCGATCAGGTCATCAAGACGTTGGGCGACCACAACGGCATGGCTGAGTTCAAGCGGCTCGGCGGGCGTACGCTGATCGCCTTGGACGGAACCGAATATTTCTGCTCACAAAAGCTCGGTTGCCCGCATTGCCTGACCCGCAAGCGCGCCAATGGCAAGGTCGAGAGTTACCATTCCATGCTGGCGGCGACCATCGTCGCGCCAGGCCACAACATGGCCTTGCCGCTGATGCCCGAATTCATCGCCAGGCAGGACGGCGCCGAGAAGCAGGATTGCGAGCGCAATGCCGCAAAACGCTGGCTGGCGACGCAGGGCGAGCGAATGGAGGCGTTGCGCCCTGTCTATCTCGGCGACGACCTCTTCGCCTGCCAGCCGATCTGCGCCGCCGTTCTGGCGAGCGGCGGCGACTTTCTGTTCACGGCCAAGGCCGAGTCCCACAAGGTGCTGTATGAGTTCATGAGCGGCGCGACCCTCGATCAACTCTCGGTCGTTGGCAAAGAGGGCGCCAGGAAGCTGACCTACCGCTACCGCTGGTTTACCGGGGCCCCGCTGCGCGACGGCAAGGACGCCATCGCCGTCAACTGGATCGGCGTGACCATTGCCGACGCCAAGGGCAAGATCACCTACGACGGCGCCTTCGCCACCTCGCTCGACGTCTCCCGCGAAACCGTCGCCGAGATTGCCGCTTGCGCCAGAGCGAGGTGGAAAATCGAAAATGAGAGCTTCAACGTCCTGAAAAACAATGGATATCATCTCGAACATAATTTCGGCCACGGCAAAGAAAATCTGGCGATGATTTTCGCCGCCATGAACCTTCTGGCCTTCGCTTTCCATACCGTCTGCGATTGCCTCGAAGACCTGTGGACCCAAGCGCGCAAAGCTAAACGCGCTCGAAAGCGCTTCTTCGAACACATCCGGACAATCACCGCCTATCTGGTCTTCCCAGATTGGCAAACCCTCATGATCACCCTCATCAACTCCAAACCACCACCCGAAATCGAAAAACAGATCAATCCGTGAAATTGTCAAAGGGGGAGAGAGTTAGAATTGCTGCCTCATGGCCAAGGCGCTTGACGTAGGCGGTCAGGTAGGCGAGGCCCAGCGGCGGCTCGAACGGCGCCACATAGAGATTGCCGCCCCTGATCCAGTCCACGTAATCGGCGAACCGGTTGCGGAAAGCGTCGCCATCGAAGAAAGCGGGATTGACGAGCAGGATTTTCATCGCGAGCGCCTCCGCATTCAGGTTCGGGCTATCAGGTCGAGATGGACGAAATCGGGATGCAGAGCTTCCTCGCGGCGCTTGCGGGCCTCAAGATTCTGGTCGATCACCTCATCGGGCTCGATGACCCAGACGGCGGCGAGATCGACATTGCCCAGACTCGCGCGGATGCGCTCGTAATGACGCTGATACAAAGGGCCGGTGATGTGAGTCTTGACCGGGCGGCCCTTGATCTGGACACTGCGGCCTTCCCCGTTCAGCGCGATGGCGACCTTGCCTCCGAACCAGATGCTGCGCACCAGATTGCGGTTGGTGGTCGAGGTTTCGAGCAGCTCCAGATAATGGATGGAGCCGTCGCCGCCGTAATGCAGCGAACGCTTTTCCACCGCATGGGGGAAGCCGTCGGCACCGACGGTGGCCAGAATTTTGCTGGTCTTGTCGTCGTCGAGAAGGGTGATGATTTCGGGAGTGAGCGTGACAGCCATGACCAGGGCTCCAATGAGAGCGTTTTCAAGCCAAGTAGATACCGGATGGCGTGAAGAAAACGCGTAAAGACAAAGACTAAGCGAGGCGGGCGAGATCGGAATCGGGGTGATTGCCGCAGCGGCGGTAATCGTCGAAATCGACCTTGAGGCCGTGGCTGGCGCGAATGTCCTGAAGTCCCTGGGCGAGCCGGATGAAGTAATCGAGCGACGGGGCCTTCTGGTCCTTGAAGGCCGACCCCGGCCGCGGCACCCAAACGATATAGACCGTGGTAACGCCCCTCGCGGCCAGCCAGTCGGCCTCGGCGAGGGTGGAGGCGAGAGCGTCCGCCTCGGTCTTGAAGCCAAGCGGTTGCGCCGTCTCGACTCCGCCGACGAGTCCCGTGCCGACATTGCCGCGTCCAAAAATATCGACCGCCCGCACGAGGCGGTTTTTCCATTCCCGATAGCCGACATGCTGCGCCTTGCCCGGGCAGATCCAGTTGAACAGATCCTCGTTCAGCACTTCCAGATCGCTGGTGTAGCTGGTGAGGCCCGTCTCCGCGTAAAGCCGCGCCAGCTGCTTTTCGTTGAAGGCGGAGGCGATCAGCTGGCTGGGGAATTTCTTCGTCGTGAAATTCTCGCCGATGGCCTGCAGCAGTTCTATGTAGAAATCGACTTCGAGGTCGAACAGCTTCGCCCCCTTGATGACCGAACCGGCCGTCAGGCATAGGCTGGTGAAGCGTCCGGGCTCCCTGATGGCTTCGGCGATGGTCTCCTTGACGTCCTTCGGTCGGAGCCGATTGGGAACGCCCAACTC
>Ga0302320_10013633_pt1 | contig 16957 bp, 21 predicted proteins | sample Bog_T0_3_FD_202130 | JGI IMG/M metagenome (GOLD analysis project Ga0302320, IMG submission 202130) | Peat permafrost microbial communities from Stordalen Mire near Abisko, Sweden - Bog_T0_3 | ecosystem: Environmental > Terrestrial > Soil > Wetlands > Peat | place: Sweden: Abisko, Stordalen Mire... | reverse complement strand
GCTGTTGATTTGCTTCGTCGAGCAGCCGACGCCGTTGGTCGTGGAGGGCGATTCGACGTCCGGTGGCGATGTCCCGCGCATCGCGGAACTCGAGCGTGACCTTCAGGCGACCAAGCTCGAACTGCAGACCGCCGTGCGCAATCTGGAATCCTCGAGCGAGGAGCAGATGGCGATCAACGAAGAGGCGTTGTCGGTCAACGAGGAATATCAATCGACTAACGAGGAGTTGCTCGCGTCGAAAGAGGAGCTGCAATCGCTCAACGAAGAGCTGAACGCGCTCAACAGCCAGTTGCAGGAAACGCTGGAGCGGCAGCGCACCACCGCCGACGATTTGCAAAACGTTCTTTACAGCACCGACGTGGCGACGATCTTCCTCGACACACATTTCAACATCCGCTTCTTCACGCCCGCTACCAAGGCGCTGTTCAACGTGATCCCCGGCGACGTCGGCCGTCCGCTGACGGATCTCAAGTCGCTCGCCGTCGATGGCGATCTACTCCCCGACGCGCGCAATGTCTTGGCGAGTCAGACACCGATCGAGCGCGAGGTTCAGGGCCAGCCCGGCGTCTGGTTCGTTCGCCGCGTGCTGCCCTATCGCACCCGCGACAAGAAGACCGAAGGCGTCGTCATCACGTTCGAGGATGTGACGGAAAGACGCCGCGCCGCCGAGGCGCTGTCGGCCGCCAAGCGGGTGGCGGAATCGGCCAGTCTCGCCAAATCGCGTTTTCTCGCGGCGGCGAGCCATGATCTGCGCCAGCCCTTGCAGACGCTCGCGCTGCTTCAAGGATTGCTGGCGAAGAAAGTCGAGGGCGAGAAGGCGCAAAAGCTGGTTGGCCGGATCGACGAAGCGCTGGGCGCGATGACGACGATGTTGAACACGCTGCTCGACATCAACCAGATCGAAGTCGGCGCGGTGAAGGCGGCGGCGGTCGATTTTCCCGTTGACGCATTGCTCGATCGGCTGAGGGAGGAATTGACCTTGCAGGCGGAGGCCGCGGGCCTGAGCTTGCGCGTGATGCCCTGCGATCTCACGATTCACAGCGACCCGCGCCTGCTCGAACAGATGGCGCGCAATCTGCTGTCGAACGCGCTCAAATACACCCAGCGCGGTCGCGTGCTGGTGGGCTGTCGCAGGCGCCGTGGCCAATTGCGGCTCGAGGTCTGGGACACCGGGCTCGGCATCCCAGAGTCTGAACTGCAGGCGATCTTCGAGGAATACCATCAGGTCGACAACCCGGCGCGGCAGCGGAGCCGTGGGCTGGGCCTCGGGCTTTCCATCGTCAAGAGCCTGGGCGACCTGCTCGGGCATCCCGTTCGCGTGCGGTCGCTTCAAGGCAAAGGCTCGGTGTTTTCCATCGAGGTGCCATGCGCGTCGGGCGAAGCGGCCTCTTCGATTCCGCACCAGAGCGTCATCGAGATCGAGCCCGCGAAAACGCCGTCGCGCTCGGGCCTGATCCTGGTCATCGAGGACGACCCGGAGGTGCGCGATCATCTCGAACTCTTCCTGAAGGAGGAGGGCTTCACCGCCTCGACCGCTATCGATGGCCCCTCCGCGCTGGCGTGGGTGGCCGGATCGGCGACGAAGCCTGATCTCGTTCTGGCCGATTACAATCTGCCCAACGGCATGAACGGCGTCGATATTTCTCGGGAACTGCGTCGAAAACTCGATCGTCAGATCCCCTTCATCATCCTGACGGGCGACATCACGACCGAGGCTTTGCGCAACATCGCTTTGCATGACTGCGTGCAGTTCAACAAACCCGTCAAGTTGCGCGAATTGACGCAAGCGATCGACAAGCTGCTGGCGCAACCGATCGCCCCGCCGATCGTTCGCCCCGCGCATCCCACCGATGCGGAAGCCGTTTCGACGACCTCGAAGATCTTTGTCGTGGATGACGACGATCAGGTTCGCGGGGCGATCCGTGTCGTCCTGGAGGACGACGGCCGGACCGTCGAGACGTTCGCGAGCAGCGAGGCGTTCCTGGAAGCCTACCATCCCGGGAAATCGGCCTGTCTGCTGATCGACGCCTATCTGCCGGGCATGAGCGGCCTCGAGCTGCTGCGAAAGCTGCGCGCCGATGGACAGCATCTGCCCGCGATCATGATCACCGGCGACAGCGATGTTTCGATGGCCGTGGAGGCGATGAAGGCGGGCGCGTCGGACTTCATCGAAAAGCCGATCGGCCGTGACGAACTCATCGCCAGCATCGATCGCGCGCTCGAATTGTCCGGCGACTCGGAGAAGCTGACGGAATATCGCGATTCGGCGGCGACGCATCTGTCGGGGCTGACGCCCCGCCAGCGCGACGTGATGGACCGCGTGCTCGCGGGGCATCCCTCGAAGAACATCGCGGCGGATCTGGGCATCAGTCAACGCACGGTGGAGAACCACCGCGCCGCGATCATGAAGCGCACGGGATCGAAATCGCTTCCCGCGCTGGCGCGCCTCGCTCTCGCCGCCTCCGGGGGCGACGCGAAGCCGCCCGTGGTTCTCGATAGCGACGGCCGCATTGGATAGCTGGCGACATCATCGACGGCATTGCTCTCGCGCCCAAGTGCGGCGACAATTCTTGGCGATCATGGCCTTCACGTTGCAAGGACTGAGCAACTCGACATAGGAGCGGCGCGTTGGACGATCCGTATGTGACGCTGGGCGTGCCGCGCGACGCAGGTCCCGAAGCGATCCGCTCCGCCTATCGAAAGCTGGCCAAGCAGCACCATCCCGATCTCAATCCGGGCGACGCGAAGGCCGAGGAGACGTTCAAGACCGTCTCCGCCGCCAACGCGATTCTGTCGGACCCGGAGAAGCGCGGAAAGTTCGATCGCGGCGAGATCGACGCGTCGGGCCAGGAGCAGGCCCCGCGTCCTTCCTATCGCGAGCATGCCGAAGCCGACGCCGGCCGCCGGTACAGCCGATCGGGAACGGCCGGCGGATGGGACGAGGAGGAGTTCGGCGATATCTTCGGCTCGGTTTTCGGCGAGGGGCGGCAAACCGACAGCGCGGCGCCCCGGCGCGGGCGCAACGAACATTACTCGCTGACGACGAATTTCCTCGACGCGGTCAACGGCGCGACGCAGCGTCTAACCTTGCCGGACGGCCGCGTGCTCGACGTGAAAATTCCCACCGGTGCGGTCGATGGCAATGTGCTGCGCTTGCGCGGCCAGGGCGGACAAGGGCGCAACGGCGGCGCGGCCGGCGACGCCCTGATAGAGATCAGCGTCGCGCCGCATCGGTTCTTTCATCGCGAGGGCCAGAACCTCCGTTTGTCGCTTCCGGTCACTTTGTCCGAGGCGGTGCTCGGCGGGCCTGTCGAGACGCCGACGCCGGGCGGCCTCGTGCAAATGCGCATCCCGCCGCGCTCCGACACGGGGACCGAACTGCGGCTCAAGGGTCGCGGCGTGCCCGCGCACGACGGTTTGGCCGCCGGTGATCTCTATGTGAAGCTGAACGTCGTGTTGGGCGCGCCCGACGCCGCGCTGGAAGCGTTTCTGCGCGACTGGAAACCGGAAAACGCCGTCGATCCGCGACGCGACATGAGGGCGCCGTCATGATCACCATCGATGTCTTGATCCGTGAGACGGCCGGCCTCGGCCGGGAAGATCTGGAACGCTGGATTTCCCAGGAATGGGTGAGGCCGGACCGGCGCGCGGACGGATATGTCTTTCGCGACATCGACGTCGCGCGCGTGCGCCTCATCCTCGAAATGCGGGATCAGATGGACGTCGGCGAGCCGGCGCTGCCCGTCGTCCTGTCGTTGCTCGATCAGCTTTACGACATGCGCCGTCAGATGCGCGATCTCGCCGCCGCGCTCGCGGCGGTCGCGCCCCTCGAGGTACGGCGGGACGTGGCGGAACATTTGTCGAAGAGATCGGCGCCGGGCTCACGCGGCTGAGATCTACCGCTTCAACATCTTGGCGACAGCGCCGCCGCGCAGGCGTGCGGGTCGCGGCAAGTCGCCGCCCAGCAGCGGTCGCAGGTAATTCAAGTAAGCCGGGGTGACGTCGCTTCCCGAGGATGCGATGAAGGCGTCGTCCATCACTCTCGTCTTGCCGGCGACCTCGGCCAGTTTCACCAGGCCGTACTCAACGGCGTAATCGCCGATGCGTCGGATCGCCACGGAACCGTCGCCGCGCCCCCAAATGGCTTGTTTGACCGCGAATTCGCCGACCTCCCGCGCCTCGCGCTGGTCGACGTCCGAGGCGCATCCGGCGAAGGAGCGCTCGAGATAGCCGAACGCGTCGCCGCGCGCGCGCTTGATGCCGAGCTTGGATTTGATTTCCGCGCAAAGCAGATCGGCGAGCGCGCCTGCGCTGGAGAGCTGGATATTGCCGTGCGGATCGGTCTCGGAAGTCTTGCCGATCCTGACCGACAGCGGCGCGCCATGCGCGTCGCGGACGCCCTCGGACACCGCGATGACGCAACGCCCCAGTTTGTCGTGAACGGTTTTGACCTCGGAGAGAAACCGGTCTTCGTCGAAGACGCGCTCGGGCAGATAGATGAGATGCGGCCCGTCGCCGTCGATCGTCCGCGCGGCGGCCGACGAACCCGTCAGAAACCCGGATTCCCGCCCCATCACCACCGCGAGATAAACGCCGCGCAGCGCGCGATCGTCGAGGTCGACGCCCATGAACGCCTCGACCACGAACCGCGCGGCGGAGGGAAAGCCGGGCGCGTGGTCGTTTTGCATCAGATCGTTGTCTATCGTCTTGGGGACGTGCAGACAGCGCAGATCGTAATGCTCCTTGTCCGCCTCCTCGCTGACGATGCGCATCGTCTCGGCCGTGTCGTTGCCGCCGATGTAAAGGAACCACGCGGCGCCGTGCGCTTTCAACGACGCGAAGATATCGCGGCAATAGGCGAGATCCGGCTTGTCGCGCGTGGAGCCCAGCGCGGAGGACGGGGTGACGGCGATCGCCTCCAGATTGGCGCGGCTCTCCATGGAGAGGTCGACGAAATCCTCATCGACGACGCCGCGCACGCCATAGCGCGCGCCGTAGATGCGCTCGATCTGAGGAAAGCATCGCGCCTCGATGATGGCGCCGACGAGGGATTGGTTGATCACGGCCGTCGGGCCGCCGCCCTCGGCGATGACGAGTTTTCCGCTTCTCATGGCGTGGGTTCCGTCGTTGTCGCCTTGAGCTGCGATCGAATCGAGGCCGCGAGATCCTCCGCGAAATGAAGCGCCGAGCGAAGCACGGCGGCTTCGTCGAGCGCCGCGGAACCGAGTTCCTGGATGCCGATCGGAAGTTCCGCTCGTCCTCCCCCGGCATCGACGCTCACGTTGAACAACAGCCGATGATCCGGGCGCTCCTCGACTTTCGACATTTCCACTTTCGCCATCACGCGTGTCCCTTCATGAGCCGGCGCCCGCCGCAGGCATGAGGCGCGGCGGGCGACGAGACGGATAGGCTCGGAAACTACGCAAGCGATCAGGCGGCGTGGGCGTCAGCGGGCTTTTGAAGCGCGGCGTAGGCGTTTCGCAAGATGCGCGCCGACTCATTCAGTGCCATTCGCTCCTCGTCGTCGAGATGCAACGCGATGGCCGATTCGACGCCGTGTTCGCCGATGACGCACGGCGTGCTCAGGCAAACGTCATGGAGGCCATAGGGACCGTGCATGAGGGTTGAAACGAGAAGGACGGAGCGCTCGTCACGCAGAATGGCTTCGCAGATGCGGATGACGCAGGCCGCGATCGCGAAGCAAGTGTTGCCTTTGAGGGCGACAACCTCGGGGCCGGCGCCTCGCACAAGCGCGAGAAGGTCCTCCCGGGAGGGAAGTCCATCGGCCCCGGGATAGAAAGCCAGCGGGACGCCCGCCACCTGGGCGGCGCTCCAAACAACGACCGACGAATCTCCGTGTTCGCCAATCACGGCGGCGTGGACGGCGCGCGCATCGACATCGAGTTGCTCGCCCAGAAGGGAACGAAGACGCTCGGTGTCGATCAGGGTTCCAGAGCCGATCACCCGCCCGACGGGGAGCCCGGATTCCGTCTGCGCGACGTAGGTGAGGATATCGACGGGGTTGGTGGTCACCAGAAGCACGCCGTCGAAGTTTTCGGCCATGAGTTTGGCGACACATGCGCGGACGATGACGACATTGCCCGCGAGAAGGTCGAGGCGCGACCCCGACAGCTTTCCTGGGCCCCCTACAGTCAGAATGACGATGGAGCTCGCGGCGGCGTCTTTGTAGTCGCCCGCGAAAATCTTCACCGGCGTGTCCAGCGGCATCGCTTGCCGGAGATCCAACGCCTCGCCGCGAGCGAGGTTTTGGTTTTCATCGATGAGGACGATCTCCCGGCACAAACGGCTGAGCAGCAAAGCGTGCGCGCAGGCTGTCCCCACATGGCCACAACCCAATATGGCGACGCGCGAGCGGTGTTTATCCATGGTGGTCTCTCGACGCGACGCGGCGCCGCGCGGGAGGCGGGCAAGGCGAGCGCTTTCGAAAACGCATACGGCGTCGTCGCAAGGATTGCGCAGGCTCGGAATCTACTCAGCGGCGCTTGGCGCGAGCCATGGAGCGTTGGAAGATAGGCGAGCGGACGTTGCTGTCAGCTCTCCCATGTGTTCCGCGAGACGGGAGCCGGCCTCAAGCGGCGGTCCGCGCCAATTTCAACGCCGAGACGACGCCTATGGAGACGAGCACGCGCCCGCTGGCGTCGCGCACCACGATTCGGGTCCCGGGAATGTAGAAACGAGCGGAGAGTTCGGACACTTTCTTCCACATGGCGACGGAATTTTCGCTCAGATTCATGTCTTCGGCATGAATAACCGCTTCATCGCGCCATACGTCGAATGAGAAGCCAAAAGGCCGCATCATTGTCTCCCCCTCGGGACGTTTCTCTCCCTCGGACCCCTCGCGCGACTCACTTGCGTGACGCCGAACCGGATAGGACCCGTGTTTTGCTGCTCGATCCCTTACCACCGCTTCGCGGGACAATAAATAAACAATCGGGCCGCGCACAAATTAATTCGACTGGAATAACTGACATGCCACTCAGTCATTTCAAATTTCCGGTACAATTTGAACTTTATGAAACAGCGTAACGCCATCGGCGAATGCCTCGCGGGACGTTCGACCCTCGGCTGCGCGGACGTGTCGCGGGCGGCTCGGGGGCCGGTCATTGTGCCTAAAATGCCGCGCTGGATGGAAAGCGTCCAACCAATGCTTGCGCGATACGTCGCGGTGATAAATTGTTCTTGGACAATGCGGCCGAGGCGCGCGCGTGAGCGTGCTGGGACCGTATAGCTCCACCCGCCCGTTCACCGTGTTGCTCATGAAGACTTCGCTCATCACCCATCAGAACAACAAGTTACATGCGCTGATGCTTTGGTGGCTGGCGCAGAAGCATACGTGCGGCGAGGTCGAGGTCTATTCGAACCATGCAAAGGCGCTCAAGCTCTTTCGCAAGTCTGCGGCGTTGGGCCTCTCGGACGCCTTTCTCAGGATCGGCCAATTGCAACTGCAAGGCGCTGGCACGACACGCAATGTGACCGCCGCGCTCGGCAGTTTCAGGGCGGCGGCGAGAGCGGGAAACTTCGTGGGTTTGGCCTTGGAAGCCAGGCATCGGTCCGAATGCGGCCAGTTCGAGCAAGCCGATGCTTTATGGGAGCGATTCTTCGCGGAGTTACAGGCCAAGCCCGACCATCGCTTCCTCGCCGTCAAACGAAATGAATTGCTGCATGACTACATTTTCCGCCACCTGAAGTTTGGCCTCGAGCCCGAGTATCGGGAGGTGCTTCATAGACATAGATGGGAGATCTCGGATTTCCACTCGCGGCTCACGAGGGTAGCCGCCTCTGACGAGCGCAAGCGCCTGAGGGCCGTCGATATCTGGTTGGAGTCGAACTTATGGCTGGAGCCGGTCTAGGCGCCCCGATCAGGCGAGCAACGACCGGATTCCCTCGGCGTCCTCCGGGGTCGCGGGATTGTAGACCACCATGCTGAGATCGGGTCGGCCATCGACCGCGAAGGCCGAATACTCGAAGGCGAGTGGGCCGAGCACGGGATGTCGTATACGCTTGACGGCGTCGCCGTGCGGGCTGGGAACCTCGTTCTCACGCCACATCGCGCGGAACTCGGGACTGAGTTCGCACAGCGTTTCGACCAGCGATTCCACTTCCGCCGCGGCGCCCGCGCGGGCCGCGTCCACCCGAAATGATCCCAACGCGAACCGCGCCACGCTTTCCCAATCGTATTGCGCGCCGCGAGCGCGCGGGTCGAGAAAGAGGAAGCGCAGGATGTTGCGCTGATCCGGCGGCAGCGATCCATAGTCCATCAGCATCACCGTCGCCGCGCGATTCCAGGCGACGACGTCCCATAACGCGGTTCTGATCACGGCGGGGCTCGGGTCCAAGGCGTCGAGCACGCGTTGCAGCCGCGGCGTCACGCCTTCGCCGCCGCGATAGCGCGCGTCCGGCGGCCGGCCGAGGCCGAGCAGGAAGAGATGTTCGCGCTCGACATCCGTCAGCATGAGCGCGCGCGCGATGCGGTCGAGCACGTCGGCGGAGGGAGCGCCGCCGCGGCCTTGCTCGAGCCACGTGTACCAGGTCGGACTGATGTTGGCGCGCTGCGCCACTTCCTCGCGGCGCAGCCCGAGCGTCCGGCGACGCCCCAGGGCGAAGCCGAGGGCTGTCGGGTCGAGCTTGGCCCGTCGGCGGCGCAGATAGGCCCCGAGTCCGTTCTCGTTCGTCGAAATCTCGCTCATCCTGGTAGCCGCTTTAATATGATGACGTCACTACTTTACCACGATAGCGCATTCGACGATATTTGTCGTCAGCGAAACCCGGAGATTTTCCCATGCGTGTATTTGTAACCGGCGCCACCGGATTCATCGGCTCGGCCGTCGTCGAGCAATTGATCGGAGCGGGCCATAAAGTGCTCGGACTTTGCCGTTCCGAAGACAAGGCCGCAGCCTTGGCCGCCACCGGAGCCGAGGTTTATCGCGGCTCGCTCGAGGACGCGGAGGGCCTCGCGGCGGCCGCCGCGCGATCGGACGGAGTCATTCACCTCGCGTTCAACCACGATTTTTCGAAATTCGTGGCGAATTGCGAGGACGATCGGCGCGTGATCGCGGCGCTCGGCTCCGCGCTCGTCGGCTCCGACCGCCCTCTGGTCGTGACGTCCGGAACGCCGATCGCCAATACCGTGCCCGGTCAGCCGGCCAAGGAAGACAACGCGATCGTCGGCTCCGGTACGCATCCCCGCGCCGCCACGGAAGAGGCCGCCGCCGTCGTCGCCGCGAACGGGGTCAACGTGTCGGTGGTGCGGCTGCCGCAAGTGCACGACACCGCCAAGCAGGGCCTCATCACGCCGGTGATCGCGGCGTATCGCGAAAAGGGCGTGTGCGCCTATGTCGGAGATGGGCGCAACCGCTGGCCCGCGGCGCATTTTCTCGACGTGGCGCGCCTTTATCGGCTGGCGATCGAAAAGGCCGAGCCGAATGCGAAATATCACGCGGTCGCGGAAGAAGGCGTCTCGATGCGCGACATCGCCGAAACGCTCGGTCGACGTCTGAAATTGCCGGTCGAGTCGATCCCCGCCGAAGAGGCGCCAGGCTTTTTCGGCTGGCTCGGCATGTTCGCCGGGTTCGATATGCCCGCCTCCAGCGCGCTGACGCGCAAGAAGCTCGGATGGGAACCGACGGGGCCCGGGATGCTGGTCGATCTCGCGGCGCTGAAACTATCCGAAAGCTGAAGCTCGCGTGGACTCGGGCGCCGGCTTCGACGGCCGGCGGCCGCCGTACAAATTTGCACAATTTCCCCTGTTTTCACTATGCGGAGACGTTGCTAGAAACATCGCGGGCTCGCTCCGCGGCATGGCGTTTCGCGACCGCGCGCGGCTCGATGTTTTTCGTTTGGTTGCGAGAGCGGCGCGATGGCGACAGGAACAGTGAAGTGGTTCAATTCGACCAAGGGTTTTGGCTTCATCCAGCCTGACGCCGGCGGTCCCGACGTCTTCGTGCATGTCAGCGCCGTCGAGCGCGCCGGCTTGCGTGGACTCAACGAGGGTCAGAAGATCAGCTACGAACTGACCCCGGATCGACGCACCGGCAAATCGTCGGCGGAGCAATTGAAGACAGCGTGACCGCGAAGATCGCGCGGCGCCCGGATCGCCAAGCCGGTCGAGGCGCGGCGAACAATCGATCAAAGCCATCATCAGATCCGGCCCGGACTTCGATGAAGGAGAAAATGGTGTTTTCCACCTCGATGGCGCCTTCTCGCAACGAGATCGACGCATTGGTTGACGACCTTGTCGGCCGCTACGGCGAACACGCGGGGGAAGCGGCTTTCAACCTCGCGGCGGCGTATCGCTCCCTGCGGGCGGCGAAGCAGGCGAACGCGCATCATTGGGCCGCGCTGCGCTTGTGCGGCGCCGACGACGATACCTTCGATTTGGCGTCGGTGAACATGCCGCCGAACGCGCGGGGCCGCGACGCCCGGGAGTTCGCCACGACAGGATAGGCGTTTCGCCGGTTCCAACATAGTTGATCGCGCCTGCTCTCGCGGCCGTCTTTTGCTGACTTCACGCGCGTGGTGTCCGGGCCTCGAAGAACCGAGCCGACCACGGCGCTCGCGCGGGCGTTCACTTCTGAGTTGAACAACCGGAACCCTGACGGAGGGCGTTTGTTGTCGAAGTCTCTGGAAGGAGAAGTCTAGAACGAACAAGGAGCAAGCATATGTCACCCACTCGAGGCGGTTCCCACGACCAACACGCGAAGGCTGGCGAGCAGAGCCACAAGGACACCGAAACCGCGGGGTCTCACGCCTCCGGAAAGCAAGGCGGCACGCATGAGCAGCACATGAAGGTGGGTCAGCAGAGCTACAAAAACACTTGATCGGTGTAGGCCGAGAGACGCGCGTAGCGTCTCTCGGCTTTTATTTCTCATCCCGACATTGTTGAGAGTTGGGAACCGACGTTGGTTGCGGACGCCCTCATTCCTGGCCTCATCGACGCCGCGCTGACGAGGTGCGAAAAGCGTCTTGGCGAAACGATAGCCGAAACCGGACGACCAGAGCCGTCCCATCCGTCCCCGCAAGACGCCTGGGACATTCGCGCGGCGACCGTCCCGATGAAGGTGGGTTGGTTGCAGCCTGATGATATCTCCCCAGCCGCTGTGTTTCTCGCCTCCGACGCGGCCAACATGGTGACGGGCGCGGAATACGACGTCACCGGCGGAGACAGCGCCAAGGACATCTGACCAAGCCTCGTCGATCGAGAGTTCAGTCGCCAATGCCCAATAGTTGCGCGATCCAATCCTGATACGGAATGGGTTGAGGCGGAATCATCTCTCGCCTGCCGAGGGCAGGCAATGGCGCGAACATGGGTTCGAGCGCGGCGCGATAGCTTCGTGATCGCCGGGTATTGTCGGCCCCCAGCGACACGACCGCGCTCTTCGTTTTCTTCGACCGTGGACGATAATTCTTCGCGCTTGCGGTCATAGCCATATCTCCGACTCACCCTGGGCGCCGCAGGCGACGCCTTCTCCAATCTCGCGCCGTCATTGGGTGAGGTGAAGCGATGAATTGTGCAGAATTGTTCGTCCCGAAGAACGGCCGCGCATTTAGGAAAAACGCAAGTTGGGGCGCGCACTGATACCAGAACCCGCCGACGCCGACTCATGGGAATCAAACGCCCCCGCGTCGTCATGCACGGGCTCGACCCGTGCATCCCAGCGCGCCCTGGGCGTGTGGCAGGCGGTCGTGGTCACAGAGGCTCGGTATGAGTCGTATAGCCGTCTTCAATTGGCGCTCGGATACGCCGAGCGTCGATGACGACCGTTTCGAAGTCAGGATACGAGCCGTAACGTCGCGGCATGATGAGGAATGGTCAATACGCAGTTGAGCCCGAGGCCGTAGTTCTCGAATGAGAGCTTACCCTCGACTTTTTCCGCCAGCGCTCTGACGATGCGGAAGCCGAGGCTCGAGCTGGTGAGGGGATCCAAGCCGTCCGGCAGCCCGACGCCGTCATCGGTGACCTCGAAAGCGATCGTCGCATCGTCCCGCCGGGAGGAACTGATTTGGAGCGAACCCTTCACGCCGGCGGGATGCGCGTATTTCGTCGCGTTGGTGACGAGTTCTCCAATCAGCAGGCCTAGCGCGACCGCCTTGTCGGCCGCGACAAGGCAGGGGCCCGCCAATCGAAAATTCAGCGCCGTTTCGCCGTGGCCTGACAAAGTCGAGACCACGTTCCTCGCGACATCCTTGAGATATTCCGCGACGTCGATCGGCGCCCCTTCCGGCCGGGTCGCCAACAGCCGATGCACCTTGGCCAGAGTGTCCAGGCGGGCGCCGAACTCGTTGAGAACGGCGCCGACTTCTTCGCCGGTCATGGCGACGTTTTTCTTGCTAACTTGCTGAGCCTGAAGGTGGAGCAAGCTCGACAGGATCGCCAAATGATTGGCGATGCGGTGATCCGCCTCGCAGGAGACGGGCGTATTCTTGTTGGGCGAGACGCCGGCGATTTCCACGGTCATCGGGGTATTCTCCATCGAAGGCGTTATCGGGGATATGGAACGTAGACAACACCCGATTCTATACTTATGCAAATCACGAATATGTTGTATTGTATTGTTAGTTGTTAGCTTCGATTCCTGCGAATTAGGGATCTTGTCGTTTTGTTGTGATGGCAAATATTGATAACTCATCACTCCATGAGCGGAATGAGTAAGTGGCGCAAAATACGTATTTGGGGGTCTTGACGCCATTTAAGTCATCGCCTATCTTTTTCAACATAGAGCTTCTGTCGAGGACCCAGGAGGGCGTCATGGCGAATCTGGAGCGAGGCGAGCGCCTGCAGATCATGTTGGCCGACGACGAGTTGAAGGCGGTGGATGACTGGCGCTTCGAAAGGCGAATGCCGAGTCGCGCGGCCGCCGTGCGCGAATTGTTGAAACGTGGATTGGCCGCGGAGGGCATCGTTCTTTCCGGTGGCCTGCGTTCACAGGATTTCGGCGTGATCGAGCACCCGGAGAAGTCGGGCAACTGAATCGTCGTTCGTTCAGTGGGGCTGCGTGAGCTCGCGCACGTGGCGAAGCAGGTCGTCCGGGCTGTATGGCTTTTCCATGAATTTGCCGTTGTCCGGGATCGAGGAGGCGCAGGGACGCTCGCGCCCCGAGGTCACCAACAAATGCATGTTCGGCCAGCGCGCGTTGACTTTTCTCGCCAGCGCCATCCCATCCAGCGCTCCCGGCATATGCACATCGGTGAACACCAAATCCACTTGGGCGTGCCGCTCCAACAGAGACAGCGCGGATGCTCCGTCGGGCGCTTCCAGCACATCGTACCCGACCTCCTCTAGGAGCTCGCGCGCCAACATGCGAAGCAAGGGCTCATCTTCCACAACGAGCACGAGGGGGGATGTTTTCTCGGACATGTCGCTCAACGCCTTGCATCAAAAGAAGTTCATGCGTTGGAGAGGGTTGTGACCTCCGAACGGAATCGTCGAAAGACAACGGCCGACGGGATCGGGGAATCGACGACGTCGTCCCCCCCAGCATAGACGCCAACTTCCGTCGCAAGTCCTCGCCCCGCACCGGTTTGTGCAGCATGGCGAAGCCGCTGGCGCCGACCTCCGCGATGCGCTCCTTCGCGGTGTCCCCGGTCACGATGAGCGTCGGTATGGAGCGACCTTCCTATCCGCGATTTTCATCGCCGCCGCGGGACCCGACAATCCAGAGCCGAGCCGGTGATCGGCGAGAATGGCGTCGATACGCCCGCTTTCCCGCGCGGCGAACTTGATCGCCTGTTCACGGTTAGTATTCTTGAGTCTGTCCACATTCGATAATTTGGCCATGCTTATCGATCGCGCCGCCAGGAAGTATCGACCGCGGATAGGTTTCGCTGATCAGATTTCATATCGCGGCAACTCTCGCGCCCGTGGAGAAGGAAGGCGGTCGCTGGCTTTAGCGCCTGCCCGCGATCTCGCCTTCGGGCGGCTTTGCTGGATTTTCCGCCCGCGCCGATCTATATCCGATGCGATGGGCGCCGATCGCCGGGCCAGGAAAGACATCTCGCATGAATCGGTTTGAAAAGCGCCCCGCCGCAGCCAACGAGGCGCAAGTGCAATATCTCGATGGCGACTTCCGCGTGGTTCGCCCCGGGATTTACGTTCTCTGCGGCGTCACGGGCGCCGCCATCTCGCTGGACGAATTGCGTTATTGGAGCGTCGACCTGCAGGAGGCCTATGCAAGCCCCGACGCCGTGCTGCAACGCTTGGCCAGCCGGGCGTCCTGAACAGCGGCCCGCGCCGACGAGGCGTTTGGGTTCACACAAGTGTCATGCGACCCGGCAATAGATACGCGCCGATAGGCCACCGGGAGTCGCAGCATCATGTCCGCCATCACCGACGTACACGCGCCGTCGAGCCATCCAGCGCCGTCGAGACTTAAACTCGACCAGCCCATGGACATGCGTTTTCTGGTGGGCTTCCTCGGCGTCATCGCCGCGGCGTTGTTCTTCATGGCCTATTCGATCTATTCGGACATCGCCGTTTCCGGCGGCGGACCGACCACGATCGTGCCCTATCTCTTGTTGGGCGTGGCGATGCTGATCGCGCTCGGGTTCGAGTTCGTCAACGGCTTCCATGACACCGCCAACGCGGTCGCGACCGTCATCTACACCCATGCGTTGAAGCCGCAGATCGCGGTGGTCTGGTCGGGAAGCTTCAATCTGCTCGGCGTGCTGCTGTCGAGCGGCGCGGTCGCTTTCGGCATCGTCTCGCTGCTGCCGGTCGAACTCATCCTGCAGGTCGGCTCGGGCGCCGGTTACGCCATGGTGTTCGCGCTGTTGATCTCGGCGATCATCTGGAACCTCGGCACGTGGTGGCTCGGGCTTCCCGCCTCCAGCTCGCATACAATGGTCGGCTCGATCGTCGGCGTCGGCATCGCCAACGCGCTGATGCGCGGCCAGGACGGCACGGCGGGCGTGGATTGGGGCAAGGTGACCGAAATCGGCTACGCCCTGCTGCTGTCGCCGCTGTTCGGTTTCATCTTCGCCGCTCTGCTGCTCGTGATCATGAAATTCCTGGTGCGCGCGCCCGCGCTCTACACCGCGCCAGCCTCGGACGCGCCGCCTCCGCTGTGGATTCGCGGCCTGCTGATCTTCACCTGCACGGGCGTCTCGTTCTTCCACGGCTCCAACGACGGTCAGAAAGGCATGGGTCTCATCATGCTGATCCTGATCGGCGTCGCGCCCACCGCTTACGCCTTGAACCGCGCGTTGCCGGAAAGCCAGACCGCCGCGTTCGTCACGGCCTCCGACGCAGCGTCGAAAGTGATCGAATCCAAGGGCGCCGGCTTCGCTATCCTGGGCGATCCGCGCCCCGTCGTCACCGAATATGTCCACGGCCACAAGGTCGCCGAGGGCACGTTTCCCGCGCTTGCGGTGCTCGTCAAGGACATCGGCGACCGCGTGAAGGGATACGGCTCGCTCGCCAAGGCCCCCAACGACACAGTGCAGAACGTCCGCAACGACATGTATCTCGTCTCCGAGGCGATCCGTTTCCTCGGCAAGGACAAGGCAAGCGAACTGAGCGCGGACGACAACAAGACGCTCGCTACCTACAAGAAGGATCTCGATCTCTCGACCAAGTTCATCCCGAGCTGGGTCAAGATCATCGTCGCCATCGCCCTGGGGCTCGGCACCATGGTCGGGTGGAAGCGCATCGTCGTCACCGTCGGCGAGAAAATCGGCAAGACCCACCTGACCTATGGCCAGGGCGCCGCCGCCGAACTCGTCGCCATGGCCACGATCGGCGCGGCCGACGGCCTCGGCCTGCCCGTCTCCACGACGCACGTGCTGTCCTCGGGCATCGCGGGCACGATGATGGCGAACGGCTCGGGCATGCAATGGTCGACTCTCCGCAATATCGCGCTCGGCTGGGTGCTGACGCTTCCGGCGGCGATTCTGCTGTCGATGTCGCTGTTCTTCGTGTTCCGGAATTTGTTCTGATACGCTGAGACCCTCCTCCCGCTGGCGGGAGAAGGGATCCGCCACGATCAGCGTCGAAAAAGCCCGTATAGACCGCCGTCGCTCCGCGGCGTCCGGGGGACGCTAGAAAGGCGACTCGAAGTTCGGGCCGGAGATGATGTCCGACTTCAATCCCTTCGCGCGCCAATATTCCGCTTGCAGTCGCGGGGCGATCATCCAGGAGATCGGGATCGACAGCACCGCGGTCGTCGCGACGACCCAAGGCAAGAGGGTCATGGCCATGTCGGCCAACGGCGTTCCCAAGACGAGCACGACGCCAATTCCGAACATGACAGCCTGAACCATCAAATAAACCATTGCCGCTATTTGGACACGTATCCACATGGCGCTAATCCCTATCATTTCCGACGGGCCCCGCGGACAACGTCGCCGTGCGCGGCGCATTCCATGCGGAACCATCACCTCAACGTGCATCCAATCGGAATCGTTCCGGGAGCGCCCGTGAAGGCGGAGACGTCGGTTGTCGGACACGGGACCCCTGGGAAAATACCCGAGCCAGCGGAGCGGCGGGACCTGCGGCGCAAGCTCGTGAGTACATTCCGAGTCTGTCCTCCGTGCACGGCGAGACGTACGTTCGCGCATTGAAATTGGGAAAGGAAACGAACGTGGGCCTCATTCTGTTCTTGGTTGTCCTCGTACTTCTGTTCGGTGGCGGCGGTTTCTATATGGGCGCGCCGTATCACATGTACGGCGGCGGTCTCAGCCTCATCGTGGTGATCGTCATCGTCGTTCTTCTGCTTCGTGGATGATGTCTGTTGAACCGAACCGACGAAGGGCGCCATGACGGACCATTATCTGGTGACGTCGGTTACGCGGTCGGCGACCTCCGCGAGCGAGCGGCTGTTTCCGACCGTCGAGGCGGCGCTTCGCGGCGCCGACGCGATCCTCGGAACTGGCGCAGCTTCAGTCTGAATCGTGGATCGTGAGGGAAATCTGATCTTGCCCGCGGATCAGGTGGGGCTTCGCT
>Ga0302320_10013632_pt1 | contig 16960 bp, 14 predicted proteins | sample Bog_T0_3_FD_202130 | JGI IMG/M metagenome (GOLD analysis project Ga0302320, IMG submission 202130) | Peat permafrost microbial communities from Stordalen Mire near Abisko, Sweden - Bog_T0_3 | ecosystem: Environmental > Terrestrial > Soil > Wetlands > Peat | place: Sweden: Abisko, Stordalen Mire... | reverse complement strand
TTTCTGGCCAAACTGCACCACTACCGGCTTTCCCAACTTTAACCATTCATGAGCGTCTCTGGATACCCTCGCGCTACCTCATGCCCGCTGAATGCATACACCCCACACCCCGTCACCAGCAGCCCGCATCCCAGCCCACACACTCCCGCCCAGCCAAACCGCTGCCAAAGCACCGACCCTGCATACGACCCCACCGCTCCGGCGCTGAAGTAGCAGCTCATGTAAACCATGTTCAGCCGGCTTCGCGCCTCCGGCAGCAAACTGTAGATTCGCGTCTGATTCGACACATGCCCCGCCTGCACCCCTATATCGAGCAGCACCACTCCCACAATCAACCCGCTCATGTGCCTGCCGAATCCATACAGGACCACAAACGAAATCAGCGCCACAATCAGGGCCACCAGGACGTTCCTTCTCGCCCCATACCGGTCCGCCATGCGGCCGATAAACGGCGCGCAAACCGCGCCCGCCGCGCCCACCAGCCCGAACAGCCCGGCCACGCCGCTTCCATAGTGATAAGGCGGCGTTTCCAGGAAGAACACTAGCGTCGTCCAGAAGGCGCTGAACGCACAGAAAAAGACGGCGCCCAGCGTAGCCGCCTCCCGCAGCACCGGCTGCTCGCGGATAAGCACAAACGTCGACCCAATCAAGCTCGGCCAGGAAAGTTTCAACTCTGGCTTGCTCTCAGGCAACCCAGTGCGGATCAATACCGCCAGCACCAGCATGAGCCCCGCCGCCAACCAATAGATCGCCCGCCATCCCACCCACGCGCCCAGCAGTCCGCTGAAAGTTCGCGCCAGCAGAATCCCAAATAACAATCCGCCCAGCACCGCTCCAATGGTCGCCCCCCGCCGCGCCGGCGAAGCCAGATGAGTGGCGAAAGGCACGATCACATGCACCGTTGCCGTTGTAATCCCAATGCCCAGGCTGGCCAGCGCCAGCCACGCAAAATTCTGCGCGCTCGCCATCGCCGCCAGGCACACCGATTCCGCCACCAGCAGGCTCACAATCAGCCGTCGCCGCTCTTTTGTGTCCCCCAACGGAACAAACATCAGCATCCCCGCCGCCGCTCCAAACTGCGTCAGCATGGCGACCGTTCCCACCTTCGGCACCGAAATTCGAAACGTCGCCGCAATCGTCGCCAGCAGCGGTTGGATGTAATAAATGTTGGCCACCACCGCGCCCACGCTGAACGCCATCAACCAGACGTGCGCCGGACTAATCTCCCGAGCCGCAGGGTGGGGTCCCGAATCTCGTTGTTGCACTGGACCTTGGTGGGGACGATGCTCTACGTTGATCTCGCTCACAGAACTTAAGATGCAATCGGCCCCAGATTGAATTCAGCAATCGGAGCACGTATCCTTGATAACTTCGTCACTTAACTTTGTCATCCTAAAGCCCCGCGTTTTCACCCGCTGGACCAAGCCTGCCCTGAGCGAAGCCGAAGGGATCTCCCGCTTAACCGGCCCAACGCGTAAGCCAAACTGCACCACTACCGGCCGGTGCGATCCCGTGCAAAACGGCGCCCGCCGGTGTATCATCCCTCCGCATGCTGGGCAACCGCACTAACGAGCAGTGGATCGCCCAGTACGCCTCCAGCCATCGGCATCCCGTGAACCGCGCCTGCCACACTCTGGGCATTCCTACCATCCTGCTCTCGGTCGCCGTCTTTCTCGCCAGCATCTTCTTTCACCGGCTGTGGCCCTACGCGCTCGCTCTTTTTCTCCTGGGATGGATTTTCCAATTCATCGGCCATGCCTTTGAAGGCAAGCCGCCCGAGTTTTTCAGCGACTGGCGTTTCCTGTTCGTCGGCGTCCGCTGGTGGTGGGCCAAGATCCACGGCAAAGCTTGAATCTTGTGATGAAAGATGTTCACGCCCCGGAGGGGCGTCTGACAATAGCCCGGCGCGTTCAGCGCCGGGTAAGGGCGGTAGGTTGAGACGCGTCCCGGAGGGACGCCTGAGTTCTCGCGCTCTTTAGTCCGCGGGTCGGACTAGCGGGAGGTTCCCAAAGTTCGATCCGCAACCTAACTCAAATCCCAATCATCGAAGAGGCCACCCCATGTTCCCTCAACTCGCCCGCTTCACCGACCTCGGCATCCTGCTCCAGCGACTCATGGTCGGCCTGGTCTTTGTCACCAGCGGCTACAGACATTTGAAAGATCCCGCTGCTCGTTCCAAGGATATCGGAATGAGCAAAGCCTTCACCATCTTCCTTGGCATCGCCGAAGTCGCCGGAGCCCTCGGCGTGGCCTTCGGAGTCCTCACCCAACTCGCCGCCATCGGTCTCATCCTCATCATGTTCGGCGCTATCCAGAAGAAAATTTTCGCCTGGCACACCGGCTTCTGGGGTGAGAAAGGTTCGGGCTGGCATTACGACCTGATGTTCATCCTGATGAACCTGCTCATCGCCTTCACCAACGGCGGAGCCTACGTCTTGCTGCGATAACCGCCGCTCCCGCCCCACTGCTTGCGCCCATTCGCGAATCTGTTCTATGCTAGCCCCACCTTGGGGTTCTGATTCGCACAGATAGCATGCATCGCCTGACCGCCAGATTGTTGCTGTTCTTTGCGCTCGTGGGCAATCTCGCCCCACTGGCGCTGGCCGCTGCCGCTGCCGCCCCATCGCATACCTGCTGCCTCCGCAAGGGAGTCCATCGCTGCCACGATTCGCTGACCTCAGAAACCGGACAGCTCGTCATCCGCGACTCCAGTTGCTGCAACCACGATTGCTGTCAATCGACCGTATCCGCCCAGTGGGCTCACCCCCGGTCGCAAGCGGCATCCTTTTTCGTGCAAGTCATTAACGGGCGCGTAGCCGCGTCCCAATCGCACTCCCCGGCCACTGCCTCCGCCAGTTTCCAATCCACCCGCGCCCCGCCTGCCTCCTGAAGCTGTCTCCAGCTTGACTTAGTTTCGTCTGCTTAACGCCGGCATGCGTTCCTCACCGGAACGTATCGCTGTCCGGCGCTAAAGCGAACGTCGCCCAGTCCCGGCGAGTCGCCCCAACCCGATGCAGTGAATGGAGACATTTATGAGACACTTTGCTTGCTTGACGGCAGTCGTTTTGTTCCTCGGTGCCGTGGCATTCGCCACGATCTTCGGTTCCGTTCGCGGCATCGTCCATGATCCTCAACACCGTCCCATCCAGGGCGCGCACGTTACCCTGAAGGCTCAAAACTCGGCCTGGACAAAGTCCTTGGACTCCGATAGTAACGGAGAATTTGACTTTAGTTCCGTACCCATCGGGAATTACACGGTCACCGTCTCGTCGCGTGGCTTCCAACCAACCCAGCAGAGCGCGGTCGTTCAGTCGGACACCAGTCCGGTGCTGCACTACCAGTTGGCTGTCGCGGGCACCAGGGAAAGCGTCGCCGTCTCGGAAACTCCGGTGGAAGCGACCACGGAAAGCGTCACGCCGACCACGATGGTGAGCCGCATCGACATCCAGGAAACTCCCGGCGCGGACCGCACCAACGGCATGGAGATGATCACCGATTACGTGCCCGCCGCCTATGTAACGCACGATATGCTGCACATGCGCGGAGGCCACCAGGTCGAGTGGCTGATTGACGGCGTCCCCATCCCCAACACCAACATCGCCAACAATCTGGGCCCGCAGATCAACCCTAAGGATATTGACTATCTCGAAGTCCAGCGGGGCAGTTACGACGCCGACTATGGCGACCGTACGTATGGAATCTTCAACGTCGTGCCGCGAACCGGATTTGAGCGTGACCGCGAATGCGACTTGGTGATTGCGGCCGGGAACTTCTATCAGACTGACGATCAAATCAGTTGCGGAGGACACACGGCCCGCTCCGCCTACTACGCCAGCCTGAACGGCAATCGCAGCAATTACGGACTTCAAACCCCGGTCCCGCAGGTCGTCAACGATGCCGCCAACGGTTACGGCGGGTTTGCTTCGTTCATCTTCAATCCCGATTCTAAGAACCAATATCGTATGGTCGGATCCTTGCGCCAGGACTATTACCAGATTCCCATCGACCCCGATCCCAACTCTATCGGAAATGCCAATTATCCCAGCTTCGGCCTGCACGATTCCGAGCGCGAGCCCGACGGCTATGCCACCTTCTCTTGGGTCCACACCTTCGATCCAAACACGCTGCTCACCATTTCCCCTTTTTACCACTACAACGGCGCCGACTATCACGGCGGCCCCAACGACTTTCCGGTCATCTCGACGGTCACGCAGACCGCCCAATATGGAGGAGCGCAGGTGGCGCTCAACGCCAACTTGAAGCGAAATGATATCCAAGCTGGCGTCTACGGATTTGCCCAGCATCAGTACAACTACTTTTTCAACGATTTCACCGACGGCACGCCCAACGTCTCCCCTTCTTCGATCGGAGTCAACGGAGGCGTAGCTGCGTTCTTCATCGACGACAAATTCAAAGTCACGCCCTGGCTGACTCTGATTGCCGGCCTTCGCGAGACTGCCTTCAGCGGCTCGACTTCCGAGCACGCCACCGATCCGCGACTCGGCGCCGCCATCCGCATTCCGCATCTCAACTGGACGTTCCGCGGATTTTACGGCTACTTCTACCAGGCCCCGCCGCTTTCAACGGCCACCAACCAGCTGCAGACTCTGGCCACCGGTCAGGGGTTCGCTTTCGCTCCCCTGCACGGTGAACGCGACATCGAGTGGCAGTTTGGCGTAACGATTCCCTATAAAGGCTGGATGCTCAGTGCTGACAACTACGAAACCAGAGCGGAGAATTGGCTCGACCACAACAACATTGGCGAGTCGAATATTTTCTGGCCCATCACCTGGTCCTACGCCATGATTCAGGGCTGGGAACTTACGCTGCGCTCGCCGAACCTTTTCCATCACGGCCAGCTTCATCTCGCCTACGCCAATCAAATCGCCCAGGCAACTTCCCCCATCACCGGTGGTCTGATCTTCGACATTCCTCCAGGACTTGCGCCAGTCGACCACGACCAGCGCAACACGCTGAACGCCGGCTACAACACCACCCTGCCCTGGCACACCTACGCCTCAACTAACGTCTACTACGGCTCCGGTTTCACCAACGGACTGCCCGGCGTGCAGTATCCCGGCAACTATCTCCCCAGCCACACCACGTTCGACCTTTCCCTCGGCAAGACTTTCGCCGAGAAATACACCGTCTCGCTGACCGCGCTGAACGTGGCCAACCGCCGCGTGCAACTCGATAACAGCCTGACCTTTGGTGGATTTCACTGGAACGACCCGCGGCAGATTTATGCAGAGTTCCGCTACCGCTTCCACTATTAGCGTGTGGAGCATTAAATCGGAATGAGCCCAAGCATCCCAACCGAGACAGCTAGGAACCGGTGAACTAGAAATGCTTTACTAGATACCTATCGCAAGCAGTTCCTCAGGAGGGTCGTATGCGCAGAGCAGCGAAAGGGATATGGATTGCCGCTGTAATCGGGGTAATTCTGAACCTGATGCTTCTCGTGAGCCACGGGGAGGCACCCAACAAACTACAATCTTCCACGCAAGAAACCGGCTCCCTGAAGCCACCCGCTACGGGCAAGATCAACGTAGCGTTCCTGGTCTCGGAGGGCGCGGACGTCATGGACATCGCGGGCCCCTGGGAGGTCTTCGGCGACGCCATGCTTACCACCAAAGGCAAGCCATGGCATGCATCGGACGGTGACGACATGGTGATGCTGTTCAACGTCTACACCGTCTCTGATTCGCTGAAGCCGGTGGATGCAAATGGACTGACCATCGTGCCCAACTATAGTTTCGACCATGCGCCCAAGCCACAGATTATCGTGATTCCCGCGCAGCACGGACGCGGCGCGGCCCAGAAAGCATGGCTGCTCGCCAATTCGGCCACCGCCGATGTGACGATGTCGGTGTGCACCGGCGCCTCAGTGCTGGCGGGGTATGGGATGCTCGACGGCCAAACTGCTACCACGCATCACTATTTTCAGCAGAGCATGCAGAAGGAATTTCCTGCTGTACACTTCGTCAGTGGAACCCGCTTCGTCGAAAATGGCAAAATCGCAACCGCGGGCGGCCTGACTTCGGGGATTGATCTGGCACTCCACGTCGTTGCGAAATACTACGGCACTGAGGTAGCGCAGGTCACCGCCGAACTTTTGGAGTATCACAGTGCGCTTTGGAAAAACCCGGAATACGACCAGGTGAAGCCGGTGGCCACGTCGAAGTGATCTTGCATGTGGTAAACGAAATATTGGTGAGCGGCGACGGGAGTCGAACTAATCAGCGTCTGACAACACGTAAGTTACTGATTCTAGGAATTGCCACAACGGCGTCGAGCGCAGCTCGGCGGTTTTCTGATCAGACAAGCATCTCCGTCGTGCCAGGGATCGAGGATCAGAGATAATAAATAAAGACCGAAATGATTTCCCACGCTACATACAAAAACTGTCATCCCGGCCGGAGCGGAGCGAAAGCGAGCGCAGTGGAAGGACCTGCTTTTTTCCCCACCGCGTGGACCCGCACATTCAATCCATCCGCCCAGCGTCGTGCATTCCTCTGTTTGTTCGCTCTGCTGACTTTTTCCGCCGCCTGCAGCCGCGCCCCATCGCACTCGGCCGCCACTGCTGACTCCGCTGCCAAGCGTTATTCCCTCAAAGGCAAAGTCATTTCCATCGACAAGAACGCCGGAACCGCCAACATCGACAACGATCCCATCCCCGGCTTTATGGACCCCATGGTCATGCCTTACACTTTCAAGCCTCCCACGCAACTCGATCAACTTCAGCCCGGCGACTCCATCACCGCCGATGTCGTCGTCGAGCCCGGCAAGTACTGGCTCGAGAACGTTAAAGTCGTCGGCCACTCGGAATCGCCCGCCAGCAAGCCCACCGCCGCCATGCACATCCCCGCTCCCGGCGACGACGTCCCCGACTTCCACCTCATCAACCAAAACGGCAAGCGCATTTCGCTGCATCAATATCGCGGCCAGACCCTGCTCCTCACTCTCATCTATACGCGCTGCCCCTTCCCCGATTTCTGCCCGCGTGTCAGCCACGAGTTCTCCACCATCGACCGCCAGGTCCGCATCGATCCCGCCCGCTACGGCAAGACTCACCTGCTCAGCATCAGCTTCGACCCCGCCCACGACACTCCCAAAGTTCTCCGCGCGTACGGTTTTTCCTGCGCCGGAAGCAAAGATCCCGCGCTCTTCACGCATTGGGAATTCTCCGCCATCCCCGCCGCCGAGTTACCTGACTTCGCCAACTATTTCGCGCTCACCTACCAGGAAGAAGGCGGACTCATCACCCACTCCCTTAGCACCGCCGTCATCTCTCCCGACGGTAAAATCTTCAAGTGGTATCACGGCGCAGACTGGCAAGCTTCCGATCTGCTCCAAGACATCGCCGCCGCCGCGCATCCTGCCAGTTGACGGCGTGCGAGCGAGCCGTGTCAGATAGATGTTCCGCGTATCCGGGCACGGCTTAACGGCTTCCGGATGGAGCAACAAAATACTCGCAGCGCGGAAGAACGAGCCTCAGTACCGTAGAGGAGTGGAGCCTTAGCGATGCGGACGAGCGGTTCGCAGCACCGTGGAAGAGCGGCGCTTCAGCGCCGCGTAAAGCTGCAGAATCAACGCGGGCTTCAGCCCCTGGGAATCTGAGGCTCCAAGGATGTCGTTCAGATCAAGAGAAAGAGGAGCAACCCATGAAGTACGTTGTGGTCCTACTCGCCGCCTTCGGAATCATCGTTTCCGCACTCGCCCTGCGCGAGCACTACCGCACCGAAGGCGACTCGCCCTGCAGCATCAACGAGCGTTGGGATTGCGGCATCGTCAATCACAGCCCCTACGCCGTGGTGTATGGAACCAGCATTCCCGTCGCCATCCTCGGCATCGCCGGATACCTCCTCATCGGCGCGCTCGCCTGGCGCCGCGCCTATCGCCTGATATTGGCCGCAGCCCTCGCCGGACTCGCCTACTCCCTCTACCTCGCCCACATCGAAGCCCACGTTCTCGGAGTCTGGTGCATCTACTGTGTCATCTCGCTCGGGATCATCTCGCTCATCACACTGCTCTCGCTGGGAGCCACCGTCTCCTCGTTCTCCCGAAAATCATCCTCACCGGCATAACCGCTCCTTGTGCCGCGCAAAACGCCCGTTTGGCCGCCGCCATAAACAGCAGCTCCACCCACTCCCCGCGTTCCTTGTAGCTATTGAATCTCTCCCAATACTTCATCGCCGAACCCCTCCCAGTACCTTGTCATTCCGACCGGAGCCGGCGCGAACGCGACGGCGCACACCTTGTCATTCCGACCGGAGCCGGAGCGAATGCGACGGCGTAGGGAGGAATCTGCTGTTTCGCCCCACCCAACTGCGTCCTAGCCCCAAAAGAAAAGGCGCGACCCATAGGCCGCGTCGCCCACCCCTCCCCCTTGTCATGCTGAGCGGAGGAATGAAAATCGCGAAGCGATATTCATCCCGAAGTCGAAGCATCCCTACCCGCTCCACGTCGCCGAAGCATGGCAAGCCGCCCCCTCCCGCACCCCAAAAGAAAAAGCGCGACCCATAGGCCGCGCCTTTAGGCGCTGCTTCGCGAGGATAGAGTTTCGCCTCGAGCGTCCAGCCGCTGAACGCGAAAATCCAGCCCCTTCAGAGCCTGCCCTGAGCGAAGCCGAAGGGGGCCGCATTCACTAGGCCCTGACGTAAGTTGGGGGTAAGAAAAAGGCGGCCTTGAAGGCCGCCCGTGTGAATCCGTGCAAATCCGTGGCAGCGGGTTCTTGCTAGATATCCAAATTCTTCACATCCAGCGCATTCTCTTCAATGAACTTCCGCCGCGCTTCCACATCCTCACCCATCAAAGTCGTGAAGATGGTCTCGCACTCGGCAATGTCTTCCAGCTTCACCGATAGCAGCGTCCGCCGCTCCGGATCCATGGTCGTCTCCCACAACTGCGGAGCCGTCATCTCCCCCAGCCCTTTATAGCGCTGAATGATGAAGCCCTTCTTGCCCTGTTCCAGAACGTAATCGAAAAGCCCCTGCAGGGAAGAGTTATCGAACATATTATCGGAATCATTCACGACCGTTTTAGCAACCACTTCGGCCGCCTCTTCGTCCTCCTCGGCCGCCGGTTCAGTCGCCCCCTTCTTAGCCTGCGGCTTCACCTCCACCACATACGGCGGCTCCAGATATTGCTCGATCAGTTTGAACTTTGACGTGAGCTGCCGGCATTCCGGAGCCGAAGCCAGTTCCCAGTTGATGATGTGCTCCGCCCCCTGCGAGTCCACATACCGCACTTCCCACAAGTTATGGTCTTCGTCAAACCTGCTCTCGATCTCTTTCAGCGGACGCCGCGAATTACGCTCTCCGCCCAGTCGGCTCACCACTCCGGTGACCTTGCGGTCTTTCTGCAGCCGGTTCAATTCCTTTTCCAGCTTCTCAATCTTCTTCGAAGGCGTCTTCTTGTCGCCCTCAAAATCCGCGTGCTTCGAAAGGTCCAGCCGCGGCAGCAATTCGGTGATGTTCTCATCGCGCAGGCGTTTGTTCACCTTGTCGAAGAAGCTGAGATACTCCTTCAGCACGCTCATGAAGCGCGTCAGGTTCGCGCCCTCCAGCTTGGCCGCGCCTTCGCCATAGCGAACCACAAGCCCATCCGCCGCGCGCTTCAGCATCACCTTGTCGAATGCATCGTCATCCTTGATGTACTGCAACGACTTGCCTTTCTTCAGCGAATACAGCGGCGGCTGCGCGATGAATACGTTGCCGCGCTTGATCAGGTCCTGCATGTGCCGGAAGAAGAAAGTCAGAAGCAGCGTGCGGATGTGCGACCCGTCCACGTCGGCGTCGGTCATCAGGATGATTTTTCCGTATCGCACCTTCGTTGGATCGAAATCGTCCTTCGCAATGCCGGTGCCCAGCGCCGTGATCATGGCGCGAATTTCTTCGTGCGCCAGCATCTTGTCGTAGCGCGCCTTCTCGACGTTGAGAATCTTTCCCTTGAGGGGCAAAATCGCCTGGAAGCGCCGGTCGCGGCCCTGCTTCGCCGTTCCGCCTGCCGACTCGCCTTCTACTAAAAATAATTCGCACCGGTTCGGATCGCGCTCCGAGCAATCCGCCAGCTTGCCCGGCAGGCCTCCCGAATCCAGCGCCCCTTTGCGCCGCGTCAAATCCCGCGCCTTGCGCGCCGCTTCGCGCGCCCGCGCCGCATCCACCGCCTTGTTGATGATCTTCCGCGCCACCGGTGCATTCTGTTCGAAGAACGCTCCCAGCCGCTCATTGATGAAGGCTTGCACTACTCCCGCGATGTCGGAATTTAACTTGCCCTTGGTCTGCCCTTCAAACTGCGGCTGTGACAGCTTCACGCTGATCACCGCCACCAGACCTTCACGCACATCGTCGCCCGTCAGGTTTTCTTTTATATCCTTGAACAAGCCCATCTGCTGCCCGGCGTAGTTGATCGTGCGGGTAAGCGCCATGCGGAAACCCGAAAGGTGCGTGCCCCCATCCACCGTGTTGATGTTGTTCGCGAAGCTGAACACCGACTCCGAGTACCCGTCGTTGTACTGCAGCCCGATCTCCATGGCCACGCCGTTGCGCTCCGCTTCCATGTAGATCGGCTTGTCGTGCAGCACCTGCTTGCCTCGGTTCAAGTGCTTGATGAATTCCGCGATGCCGCCGTTGTACTTGAAGTCCGCGTGCTTGGCCTCGCCGCTCTTGGCATCGGTCGAGCGTTCATCGGTCAGCGTGATGAGCAGTCCCTTGTTCAGGAATGCCAACTCACGCAAGCGCTGCGCCAGCGTGTCGTAGTTGTATTCCACTGTCCCCGTAAAAATGGTTCGATCGGGCAGGAAGTGGACCTTCGTCCCGCGCCGTTTGGCTGCGCCCACCTTCTTCATCTTGCTGGTGGGTTCGCCTTTTGAGTAAGTCTGCTCCCAGGTCGCGCCATCGCGCCAGATTTCCAGCTCCAGTTCTTCGCTGAGCGCGTTCACGCAAGAAACGCCCACGCCGTGCAGTCCGCCAGAAACTTTGTATGTGGACGAATCAAACTTGCCGCCGGCATGCAGTGTGGTCATTACCACCTGCGCCGCGGAAACTTTTTCGCCGTCAATGTCCATGTCGTCGACGGGAATCCCGCGCCCATCGTCAATCACCGTGATCGAGTTGTCGATGTGAATGGTGACTTCGATCTTGGTCGCGAACCCGGCCAAGGCCTCGTCGACCGAGTTGTCAACCACTTCATACACCAGGTGGTGCAAGCCGAGATCGCCGGTCGATCCGATGTACATCGCCGGACGTTTGCGCACCGCTTCCATACCGCCGAGCACTTTGATCGAGTCGGCGTTGTAGTCGCTGTTGCCTCCGCCATTTCCGGCGGTAATCGGCGTCACAATTCCGTTTTTTGTTTTGGTTTCGACGATGGGAGTATTGATCTCTTTGGTGGCCATTCCGCTCCGCGGGAGAATGCCCCGACTTTCTCTCAGAACCGAGCCCGGTACGCCTAACAATTAACCTTGAAATCTGCCTGAACCCAGGTCCGCGCGATGCCCGCAAATTGACTTCAAGTTATTGAAATGTCTTATACTTAGGCTCACTTGGCGACTGTTGAAATTATACCATGGACGGCCTGGTTTTTCGACTGCACGGAAGGCCGGAATCGGGGCAGTTAGCAGCATTTTTAGGACGAGTAAATCTTTCGATCTCGCGTGCATTCTCCTCTCCTCCTTTCGCTAGTATGCATGTGCTACAATTGTCCTGCATCTGTGCTACGGAGTCCTCTATGGCAAAGCTTGCTGTTCGTCCGGCAAACCGGGACCGGTCACGACGTTCCTACTTCCGCCAAAGCAAGTTTAAAGAGGTACTGCTCATGGCGGAGCGCGAGGGTTTGCTTGACGGCGGCCGCACACAAGTTGTTCGCGGCCGGATGCCGGAGGCGCTTGTCTCTCAGGCCAAGAAGCGAACCGGCATTAAGTCGGATACAGACCTGATCGAGGTTGCGCTCGCCAATATCGCTGTGGGAGACGACTACGCCGAGTGGCTGCTTTCCCAGCGAGGTACGATCGATCCTGAGGTCGATCTTGAGTTCTGAGTTATGGCGCAGCATTCGACGTTACAAGCCAGAAAGATACACTCGGCCTCTTCAGCGACGAGCCGACTCGGAGCTGGACTTTCTTGAAACAGTCAGGGTGAAACCCGCCAAGTTGCTGTACGACACGACCGTTTACATCGATGTTCTCCGAGACCAGTTTCCCATGACGGGCCAGCTCATGTTGCGAGCGGTCGAAGCGTGGCATTCGCCGGTTACGGAAGCGGAGTTGATGTCCGCCGTGGGCTGGCTTGAACCTCATCATTCGAGGACGCGACCGGTCATTGACAAAATTGCCGCTGTCATTGATCAACGACCCACGCAACGGACAATCGTTCCCGACGTTATCGTCTGGCGCGAGGCTAGCATTCTCTCTGGCATTTTGGCGCGTCTGCAGGGCTTCGACAAAGGTCAGCGGCGGCGCCTTATGAATGATGCCCTGTTATTCGTGACCGCGAGGCGGCACGGTTGCACCCTACTGACGCGGAATCTCAGCGATTTCGATTTGATGCAGCAGTTGGAACCGGCCGGGAGAGTATTGTTCTATCGGACCTGAATTCGCGAGCGACAAGACATGCACCCTGCGTGTTGTCTCCTGCCGAACATAAGCGACTCGGCCTCTGGAAACGCGTGGCCCAGATTTTCCCTGGGAGTCACGCCGGCAGGCTGTTACTCTCCTCAGTGCCCTTTCTTGGCTTGACATCCCTCGTATTCGGCCTCTTGGCTGTCGTACTCTTCGCATCCTTCAGTGAACTCGGACGAGGAGACATTACAGGATCGTCCATGTTCTTCTGCCCACTCATAGCCTTTGTATTCAGCTGTTCCGTAACTGTAGGGGTTCTCTGGCTCGGTACAGACGCTATCTTTGCCCTCATCCGAGGAACCATTTGAGGACTCGGAGGACGACGAAGTGCAACTTGCGAGGAAACCGATCCCCGCGAACAGCAATAGAATAATCGATAGGGCTATGAGCTTCCGCATGCGGCCCCGACCGCTCCAACCAGCGCCACGAATCCTCCAAGATCGCAAGAAACAGCAAGGTTATCAACAAAAATGTTGAGTGATCGTTTTCATCCGGCGAGCATTTTTGTCATTCGTGGCACAGCGCCCGCCCTATTGTTTCGTGGCTGTCCAAGTCCCGGCATCGCCGGAGTAGTAACAATTCGAGCTGCGAGTTATCGTGTAGTTCCCCTGCGTGCTAGCGGAACTAATTGTTCCAGTTAGGCTGACGGACTGCGTGCCTTGCACGCTACAAGGTGCTGACCCGGCGATGGTGAGACTGTCGCCGGAAAGAGTCCCGGTGAAGTTATAGGTAACGCCCTTTATCGAATCTGTGATTGTGCCGGTCAGACTGGCGCCGGACTGCGAGAAAGAAATGCTTCCAACAACAGCGGTAAGCGTGGTCAGCCCGTTGGTGCCTAGACCTTGGCCCGACTGCACCAAATTTGCTGCGCCGGAAACAGTCCCCTTACCCTCAGAGGATGCCGCCGTTACTGTCCAAGCCCCCGCCAGGTTCATGCCGGAGTTTCCGCTGGAGCTGTTGCTGCTACAGGCAACGGGGAGCAGCGCTAATGCGCTACCAAGTAGGAGCACGGATAAGCGGAAGTTGTTCCCCATCGAGTTTCCTTTCGAGCCAGAGAGTGGACGCGCTAAATCTAGCGCAAAGACTAATCCCATGATGAGCGACTGGCAAGAGACATCTGCGTGGCGACAAGCGCGCGTCAGAAATGCATGTTCGCCGCCCATTCGCCCCCGCTGCTATACTGCCTCTTGATAAGCCACAGTTGAAAATGGCACGGAAGAAACAACGCGGCACTTGCGCTCTTTGTCTCCATGAGAAAGAGTTGCGGCAGAGCCATCTCTTAGGGCGTGCGATCTACGAGCTAAACCGGGACGGCAACGCCGATCCGGTAATGATTACTCCGCAGCTGATTACGCCCACGCAACGGCAAATCTGGCGTCATCTTCTGTGCGGAGACTGTGGGCTGCGATTCAGCAGTCGCGGCGAATCTCTGATAATGCGCCTCGTGCAGCGCAAGACCGAGTTTGCTCTGCTTGACCGGCTGAAACTCGCAGTACCGCTTAGCGTAGGGTCGAATGTTGTTGCGTTTTCAGGGAGCGCCGTAGGAGTGGACACGGGGCAACTCGCCTATTTTGCTCTCAGCGTTTTGTGGCGTTCCGGTGTCCAACAATGGCGGACCCTAAACCAGCAGACCACCGGCGTCTCGCTCGGAGTTTTTGCGGAGCCAATCCGCAAGTATCTCGCGGGGGAATCTGGATTCCCTCCCGGCGTTGTTGTGGCGGTCACCGTCTGTACGGACCGAGGCTCGCGCCTCTTGACCCTTGGCCCTTGGGCAGGGGAAACCGGGTCATACTGTCTACTTGTGCGCGGACTTTGGTTTCATATCCTCACGAATGCAAGCCTTTCCGCCGGATTGCTCACGCTTTGTTGTGTCAACTCGGATAAGAAGGTACTCTTTGTGAAGGACTGCGAAAAGGAAATACTACAAAAGTTGGGTCCCACCTTCGCAACCGCCTACGTGTCTCCGAAGCTCGCGCCGGGGGCCTAGAGAAGTGCGGACAGACGGGACTGGCCCCATTTCTCGGGGCGATAGAACTTCGCCACTAAAGCCAAAATCAGGCTTAAGTCGGCCGCCCTCCTCTGGGTTTCATTTTCCAGCACCTCGAATCTATTCGCCGCCATCCAACCACCAGACCCTGATAAGATAGTTCCACGGAGTTACCGATCCCTTAATGCCAGTACCCGTATCACAGATGTGGACTGTTTCGTCCTACGTGCTGCGCCAGAAGCTTGCCGGGCGTAAGCAGTACCCGCTCGTGCTGATGCTCGAGCCTTTGTTCCGCTGCAACCTGGCCTGCGCCGGATGCGGCAAGATCCAGTACCCGGCCCACATCCTGAAGAAAGATTTGTCGCCTGAGGAATGTTTCCGCGCGGTCGACGAATGCGGCGCCCCCATGGTCTCCATCCCCGGCGGTGAGCCGCTCATGCACCCGCAGATCGGCGAGATCATCGAAGGCCTGGTCGCACGCAAGAAATATATCTACCTCTGCACCAACGCCCTGCTGTTGAAAGAAAAGCTGAATCTGTTCAAGCCGAGCAAGTACCTGACCTTCAGCGTCCACCTCGACGGCCAGCGCGAGGAGCATGACCTGGCGGTCTGCCGCGAGGGCGGATACGACATCGCGGTCGATGCGATCAAGGAAGCACTCAGCCGCGGCTTCCGCGTGACTACGAACACCACGCTGTTCGACGGCGCCGATCCTAAGTCCGTTCGCGCTTTCTTCGACGACATGATGGAGCTCGGCCTCGAAGGCATGATGCTCTCGCCCGGCTACTCCTACGACAAAGCTCCCGACCAGAAACATTTCCTCGGCCGCGCCCGCACCCGCCGCATGTTCCGCGCGATTCTTTCAAATCGCAAGAAGAACTGGAAATTCAATCTCTCGCCCCTCTTTCTGGAATTCCTGATGGGCAAGCGCACCTATCCCTGCACCCCATGGGGCATGCCCACCTACAACGTGTTCGGATGGCAGAAGCCCTGTTACCTGCTTCAGGATGGTTACGCGGAAACGTTTCACGAGCTTCTCTCGACCACGAACTGGAGCAACTACGGCACCGAATCCGGCAACCCTGCCTGCGCCAATTGCATGGTGCACAGCGGATATGAAGCCTCGGCCGTAAACGCCACCTTCAGCTCGCTCGGCGGATTCCTGGCCACGGTGAAGGCCACGTTGTTCTCGAGCTATCGGGACAAGGAAGCGCTGCGCTTGCTGGAGGAACATCAGGCGCCGGTGCACCCGCTGGTGCAGATCTCGGCGACAAACGACTCTCTGCAACAAACCCGCGCGTAAGCCATGACAGGCAAAGAATCCGGACACATCGACCACGAAGCCGCGCAAGCCGTGCCTCACGCCCATCCCGACGCCCTTGAAGTCGCCCCCGGCACCGCCCACGAAAATCTCGAAGGCTGGATTCCGCAACTCGCCACCGACGACGAAATTCGCACCGCGCTCGAAAAGGCTTTCGACTACCGCGGCGATGTCACCATTACCCGTAAAGACGGATCGAAGATCGAAGGCTATCTCTTCGACCGCCGCACCGGTGCCACGCTAAAAGACTCGGTCGTCCGCCTCTTCCCAAAGAGCGCCAACGAAAAGATCTCCATTCCCTACGCCGACATCGCCGCCCTCGCCTTCACTGGACGCGACACCGCCGCCGGCAAGAGCTGGGAAGCCTGGATGAAAAAGTACGCGCAGAAAAAAGCTGCCGGCGAAACTAACATCGCCCTCGAACCCGAACCTTTGGACTGAAGACTGATCTATTCCCTTTTCCACGGCGGAGGAACTTTCACCGAAGCCATCCCCGCGGCCTGCGCTGCCTGAATGCCCATGTCCGTGTCCTCGAATACCAGGCAGTCTCCCGGCGCCACTCCCAGCCGGGCCGCGGCCAGCAGAAAGGCTTCCGGGTCGGGCTTGCTCTTTTGATAATCCCCAGCACAAACCATCGCGTCGAATCGATCAAGCAGGTTCAGCGAAATCAGAGATGCCGTTACCGATTCCCTTGTGCTTCCCGACACAACCGCAAATGGAATCCCGCGGGGCTTGGCCTCGATATGCTCCAACACATCGGAGACAGGCTTAAGCTCCGGCAGCAACTCGAAATAGAGTTTTTCCTTTCGATGCGCCACGGCCTCCACCGGCATACTCAATCCATGCCTCTGGTTCAACGTCGCGATGATCTCGGCTACCGGCATGCCTCCCCACGCGTAGAAAAGCTCTTCATCAAATTCGCAATTCCATTCTGCGAGCGCCTGCTTCCAAGCCCGGTAGTGCAGCGGCATGGAATCGGCGATCGTGCCGTCGCAGTCGAATAAATAAGCCTTGAACGAGCCCTCAGGCAAAA
>Ga0302320_10013630_pt1 | contig 16961 bp, 16 predicted proteins | sample Bog_T0_3_FD_202130 | JGI IMG/M metagenome (GOLD analysis project Ga0302320, IMG submission 202130) | Peat permafrost microbial communities from Stordalen Mire near Abisko, Sweden - Bog_T0_3 | ecosystem: Environmental > Terrestrial > Soil > Wetlands > Peat | place: Sweden: Abisko, Stordalen Mire... | reverse complement strand
TTCTTCGGATCGCGACGCTTGGTGCGGTCCATCGAGTACACCGCCAGCATGGTCTCGACCACCAGAACGGTTTGCGCCGAGTGGGCCGCCTGCTGCGGGGTCTGCCCGGCCAGCGTAAACAACTGGGTCGCGTAATCCACGAGATGCTGCCGCATCGCCGCTTTATCGGCGTCTTCTTTGATGTAGTAGTCGCGGTCGGGCAGCGACAAGCCCCCCTGGTCGATATAGGCGATAACCTGGTCGGCATTGTGCAAGTCAGATGCGGAATAGAAATTAAACAGCGCATTAGGCCCGATCAGGTGCAGGTGCGCGATCTCGTCCATCAGCGCGCCCTTGTCCTGCACGGCGGCGATGCGGTCGAGCTCCGGCTTCAGCGGTGCAATGCCTTTTGCGTTCGCCGCCTTCTCATCCATGCAGGAACCGTAGAGGTCGCCGATTCTTTGATCGACGGCATTGCGGCCAGTGCCACCGGCTGTCGCCTTCTCCAGAATGCCGTGCTCGATGTCGAGGTTGCGTTCGCGGAGTTCCACGAAACTTACCCAGGACGATTGATCGGGAGGAATCTCGGAGTTCTTGATCCAGTTGCCGCAGGCGTATTGATAGAAATCCACGCAGGGATCGATGGTTTTGTCGATGGTATCGAGGCTGAAACCAGGAGCGGGCCGGGTGGGAGCGGATTGGGCGAAGCCGCCAACAGTCACGAGAAGCAACAAGGCCAGAAAGAGACGGGGCACGCGCATATGAGACTTTCTCCTTTTCGAAGGAACGGATGAGATTCTAAGCCCGGCAGTCGGGATGGGCAAGGATCGAAGCCACGGTGCGCGGCGACATTCCTGTGCACGGCTCAAGACTAGAAAGAAGGCTCGATCCATGGAGAGCGACGACTAGCGCGCGATTTCCTTCTAATAATCGCGCGACTGGGAAACATTAGACACTCATTTGACGAAAGTGCTGCACAGTAACCAGCCACCAGCTCCGCTGTAAACCGGGAAAAATGGCCTAATCTCGTTTAACACACGACTCGCTGATTGGGCAAAGGCTTGCTCCTGTCATGGCGTGGATGCAAGTCCTGGGGCGCAGTCCGGCGGGAATGTTCTTCTTGACCGACCTCTTTCGCTCAAACCAGGTTCAAGGAGACGACGTTGACCGCAGTTCGTTGGTTCATCCTCGCGCTATTGCTGGTAGGCCAGCTGGCCGCTCAAAACCTTGCCGCACACAACCTCGCTCCACAGATCCTCGCTCCACAGAACATGGACCGCGACAAAGTCACCTCCGACGAACTCCCTGCCGCGCCCATGCCGATGACGACTGCGGCGTCCCAACCCAAGCCGGGGCCCAGGCCGGAGAAGGTGTTCGACAAGAAGTTTTTCGCGGTTATGGGATCGCTGGCGGCGGCCGAGAGTCTCCGCGTTACCACCCGCAAGCTGGTCCTGGAGCACGAATTTGCCGCAGGCGCTCCGTGGGTGGCGAGCGTGCCCTCCAACCGGCCACTCATCGCAAGGGACCTGGCGTTATACAGCGGTGAATTCCTCGTAGCTTACGAGCTCAAGAAGTCTCACTCCTGGCTGCCAGGAGACCGCATCCTCCGCAAACTGTGGTGGGCCTATCCTGCTGCCATGACCACTATTCATATCAAGAATGCGGTCGGCAATATTCGGACACAAGGCCCCGGAGGCTGCACTTCGATGGAGTGCGCAACACAAATGCAATAGCTTCCGCCCACTGGGTGCGCGGAGACGGTATAATTTCCCGATGAACTCCGACGAGGTCAACCCAGCCATGAACCCTACCAATGGTACGAACGGAAACGGCAATAACGGCCACAGCGTTCCCAAGCCGCGCGCTGAGTGGCTGGCCCGGCGAAAGCGCGAGAACAGCGACGGCAATTTCTCGCAGATGCACTATGCGCGCAGGGGTGTTGTCACCGAAGAGATGGGTTACGTCGCCCACCGCGAAAAACTGACACCCGAACTGGTGCGCGACGAAGTCGCGCGCGGCCGCATGATTATTCCCGCCAACATCAACCATCCGGAACTGGAGCCGATGGCGATCGGCGTAGCCTCGCTGTGCAAGATCAACGCCAACATCGGCAATTCGGCGGTTACCTCGGAGATCAAAGAAGAACTGAAAAAGCTGCACACCGCCGTACACTTCGGCGCCGACACGGTGATGGACCTTTCCACTGGCGGCGCGATTCACGAGATTCGCGAAGCCATTCTGCGCAATTCTCCGGTACCCATCGGGACCGTGCCGATTTACGAAGCGATTGCGCGCGTGAAGCGGGTCGAAGACCTGAATGCCGAAGTGATGCTCGAAGTGATTGAAGAGCAGGCCGCACAGGGCGTCGACTATATGACGATCCACGCCGGAGTGCTGATCCAGTACCTGCCGATGATTTCGAAGCGCATTACCGGGATCGTGAGCCGCGGCGGCGCCATCCTGGCGCAGTGGATGGCGCACAACCACAAACAGAATTTCCTTTACGAGCGTTTCGACGACATTTGCAAGATCTTGAAGAAGTATGACGTCAGCTTTTCGCTGGGAGACGGACTGCGTCCCGGCTGCGTTGCCGACGCCAGCGATGAAGCCCAGTTCTCAGAACTGAAAACTCTGGGCGAACTGACGAAAATCGCCTGGCAGCACGACGTGCAGGTGATGATCGAAGGCCCGGGCCACGTTTCGATGGACAAGATCAAGGAGCAGGTGGAGAAAGAAGTCGAGCTTTGTTACGAAGCTCCGTTCTACACGCTGGGGCCACTGGTTACCGACATCGCTCCGGGATATGACCACATCACTTCGGCGATCGGCGCAGCCATGATTGGATGGTACGGCGCGGCCATGCTGTGCTACGTCACGCCGAAAGAGCATTTAGGGTTACCGAATGAAAAAGACGTGAAAGACGGCATGATCGCCTACAAGATCTCCGCCCACGCCGCCGATATTGCGCGCGGACGCCCCGGCGCACGCGACCGCGACGACGCCCTCAGCCACGCCCGCTACAAATTCGATTGGGAAAAGCAGTTCGCCCTGTCGCTCGATCCCGAGACCGCGCGCTCCATGCACGATGAAACTCTGCCCGATGACTCCTACAAGGAGGCAGCCTTCTGCTCGATGTGCGGCCCGAAATTCTGCTCGATGAATTATTCGTCGAAGGTGGACGAGTACAACAAGCAGGTGCATGGCATCGAGAAGAAGGATTATTCGGAGCTGGTGGAGAGGCTCGTGTCGATCAAGTAGTGGTTCATGTGGGGACAGCCGCCCTCGGCTGTCCAGCAGAGGCACAATGATTCCGAATATTAGCCGGAGTGTGCTGCGCGGACTGGGCGTTTAACACTGCTCAACTACCGGAATTACTTCCGAGGAACTGACTCGCCCCGTCCGGGGACAGTGCATTGAATTGGCTGGAGAAAAGCTTGGGGTTCTGCCTGCTGAACTTTGAATTGAGTCCCGGAGTTGACTTGTTGTTTCTTCTCCTGCCGCCGAGCGCGATAGTTCCAAGCGAGCATCCCACGATTTCCAGCGCGAGAAGGATAAAGACACTCACGTTAAAGATCGCGGTCCAATCGCCGGGCGCCACCATGAAAACGTTATTTTGAGAGGCATGCAGGAAGTGCTCGTAAAGATCGGCACTCATGGCAGCGAGAAAGAAAATCACCGAGACAAACCCGGCAACTTTATCGCTGAGCTTCCATAGCAGAATTGATACGACCGCGTGCCCTGACGTTATCAAAATTATGGCTAGCGAACTAACGTGGTTGTTTGGGGCGGGAAGAACCTTGGCCGCGAGGAACAGGTGCCAGATGGCGACGATCCAGTGTGCCGCGACAATTAGTAGGGCGAGCGTCCGTGCTTTTGTCATAGGCTGATGCCTTTCTCCCCGCGTGGGCCGTTCTTGTGGAACTATATTACCCCAATGTTTGTCCGGTCGTGGGTGGAGCCCCGCGAGATGCGAGCGCCTCGCTTCTCGCCTCCAAGGATTGAGGGGTAGCGGAGGGCCACCTTCACCGGCGCCCGCTTCTCGATGGGCACAATGCGAAAGCCCTACTTCCCTTCCAGCGTAATATCGCCCACCGAGACGTGGGCTCGCAGTTCGTATTTACCGTCTCCGTGATATTTCAGAGTCTTGCCCAGCCAGCCGCCGCTCTCGTCGTAACCGCCGGGGCCGCTGACGTCGCCGATGCTGGTGCTGGCGCGCACCAGGTGATAGGCCGAGTGCCCGCCGGCAATCCGAATATCGCCCACACCCAGATCTAGATCCTTGTCGCCTTCGATGTCTTCAACCGTGAGGTCACCGACCTTTTCATGCACGTCGAGGTTGGTATTCTGCGGCACTTCGAGTTCCACATCGAACTGCGTGTTGCCGCTGGTTGGTGCGTGGAATTCGATCTCGGCGTCGCGGCCATGAGTCTCGAAATCCACATGCGCCTCTTTCACCCGGCTTTCACGCCGAGATTTGACAGTGTAGTGCAGGCGGATCTGGCTGGAGTCGCTGCGCTTGATGTGCAGGTCACCCACGCTCAGGCGCAGGTGTACCATGCCGCCAGCGACGAAGTCGCGAGCCTGGTCGTAAGTCTCTTCGTAATTCCAGTCGTTCCAGTGGTCCGAAGCGGCACACAAAGGTACGCACAAAAGACAAACGAGTATTGTCTTGTGGAGCGTGGCCGAAGGGATAAAAGAACTTCCGAGCATAGAGCACCTCCCAGGCGCACGGGCGCTGGTTTGGGATACGAGTGGGATGCGACCGTGGTTCCCGGAAAATTCCGGCGCTAGTTGTGGAAGTCGGCCACACCATCCCACACTAGTTGGACGGCGATGGCGAGAATCAGAAAGCCAAAAATCTTGTTGATGGCTCCGACCGCGCTCGGCCCCAGTCGCCGCACCAACGGCCCACCGAACCAGAAGAACAGCAACACGGTGAGCGCAATCCCGGCGATTCCAATGATCATGCCGAAATACGACGCGGCGCTATCCACGTTTGCCGCGAGCGCCATGACCACGCCGATGGCTCCCGGCCCGGACATGAGCGGCATCGCGAGCGGGGTAAGGGAGATGTCTTCTTTGTCCTGGGCTTCGTTGCTTTCTTCCGGCGTGATGCGAGCATGAGACGTGACCATGCCCCAGGCGGTGTTGGCCACGATCAGTCCGCCAGCAATCTTCAGGACGGGCAACGAAATGCCGAAGAAATGCAGCACGAACCGCCCGAAAAACAAGAACGTGACCAGGATGACAAACACCCAGAGACCAGTTTTCACCGCGGTATTCCGGCGGTCCCGGGCGGTCCAGGAAGACGTCATCGTGAAGAAGATGGGGATTCCACCGAAGGGATCGACGATGGGAAACAGCGCCAGAAACGTGGCTGCGGCCGAGTGCGGCAGTGTGCGCAGGAATTGCCCGAGAGCGTGAGTGGAGGTCATGGGTTTACCTGTATCCCTCCAGTGCCTTGGCCGCGCGCTCCAGCGCGGCGGTTAGAACTGCCAACTGCGAGCGTGCGCGGTCGGCATCCCCTTTGTCCAAAGCTTCGTTGACTCCCGGAATCACCACCGCGGCATAGCCGGTATATTCTCCCGGAGCATAGATGGCATGGCGAAACCAGGGACGGTGCGGCAGCCCCTCGGGCACCAGCAGAGCGCGCTCCGCATTGCGCAGCGCTAGGTTCAAGCGCGCCGGATCGCGCGCCGGATTCTTCTGCTTAGACAGAATCTTTGCCCCTGCCTCCTGAAAGTGCTTAGCCGCGGCAGCCGCCGCACTTAGATCAAGCGCGTGATCGCCGAACTTGTGTGCGGCCCGCTTCCCCGCCGCGTCCAGATAAGCCACGACTTCTTTCCCATATTCTTCGTAATCGTAAGGCAGTACTTCGGCATCGGCCATGCGCAATGCTTCCATGCCGAATACCCTCGCCATCTGCTGTTCGTAGACGAAATCCGGGTCGCCGAACTTCTTGAACCAGGCAAAATTGTCGAACACCGAGTGATACACTCCGTAGGGCCCGGTGGAACTAATGTCACTCGAGGGCACGCCCAAGTGCTGCTGGAAAACGCTGTAATCAGAGCCGCTGCCCAGGTCGCCGACCGGCACGTCATCTTTGGCCCGCGCGGCCGGCGCGCGACGCGTGTCCCCAACGGCGTCTGCGGGAGACTGCGTCGATGGAACTCCTGGCTGATCACCCTTCTGCCAGGCCTCGTAGACAGTCCCGCCCTTCGGACTGGGCACGGCCTTGGTCACGTCACGCAAGAACTGCTTTAAGCTCGGCACTGACGAAGCGCCAAACTTCGGTCCGGAGACAGCCACGTCCATATTGAAATAGGCCGCGGCATTGGCCAGTTCGGATTCATTCTGTTCGGCCCACTCCGTGGAACCCATCAGGCCTTCTTCCTCGCCATCCCAACTGCCGAAGATCATGGTGCGCTTCGGCCGCCAACCCGACTTCAGCAACTCGCCGACCCCGTGTACTGCTTCGAGCATGGCCGCCGTGCCACTGTTTGGATCGACCGCGCCATACACCCACGCATCGCGATGGTTGCCCGCGACCACCCACTCGCCCGGCAACTCGCTGCCGCGCACGCGGCCGATCACATCCCAAAGCGTACGGAACTGGTAATCCTGTTTGAGATGCAACTTTATCCGCACCGGGCCCGGTCCTACGTGGTAGGTAAAGGGCAGCGCACCCTGCCACTCTCGCGGCGAGTCAGGCCCACCCAGATGTTGAAGAATCGGCGAGGCATCGTGGTAGGAGAGTGGCGTGACCGGAATCTTCGGCATCTGCGCCGATAGCTGTGGAGAGGTGCGCTTGCTTTCTGCGAGAGAAGGCACCGATGCCACTCCCGGCGTTGTAGGATCGCCGGGAAATTCGAACATGTATCCCACCGAGCCTCGCTGCACGCCGGTATCCGGCCGCCAAGGACCGTCGGGATATTTATCGCCGCGCCGCCAGCCATCGTCGAAGGGATCAGAGTAAAGAATCACTCCCGCCGCGCCATGTTCCTGCGCGATGAATTCCTTGACCCCACGGAAGTTCTGGCCGTAGCGCACCAGCACGATCTTGCCGCGCACATCGATCTTCAACTTCTCCAGCTTTTCGAAATCTTCCGGCGTGCCATAGTTGGCGTAGACCACTTCCGCTTCGACATCCCCAGACGGTGACATGCCGTTGAACGGCATCACCACGCGGGGATCATTATCGTAAGGATCTCCGTCGACATGCTCGCGCGTGGGACCGTGCATTTCCACTCCGGGGGGCGCGGTGATGTCCACGCTAATCTCGAGGGGATAATTCATCCACACTTTGTATTCGACGATCTCGGTGTCGAGCCCTGCCGCGCGAAACTTCTGCGCCACGTAGTCGGCAGTCGCCTTATCCTCGGGAGTTCCCGCCATGTGCGGGGCTTGGGTAAGAGTACGCAGGTGCTCTTCGGCCAGCTTGGGATCGGGCACAGCAAGAAAGCGGGCTTCAGTGGCGGCTTCGGCAGTCGAGTCGCGGAAGCCGAAGATCGATGCGTTCGAAGCGGGGGATGCACGGTTTTCCATCGGAGAGGATGCGGCGAGCAGAATGCCGCAGAAGAAAATAGCTATGGAGAAGACTCTCATGAGGCTCCCGTGGCGGAAGGTAGTAAGGTAGCACAGGCGTGCATTCTACCGTCGTGCGCGAAGTAGATTCGTATTTTATTCCCCCTATTGCACCAACTTCACCAACTTCACCAGTTGGTGATATAATAGCATCATGAAGCGAGCCACGATTACGCTCCCGGATGACCTTGCTGCAGGGGTCGACGAATATCTGCGCGCCCAAGATGCTCCACCTGCACTTACAACGCTGGTGCAGGCAGCACTGCGGGAGTACCTCCGGGAACGAGGATTTCCTCGACCTTCCCGGCCACTCAAAATTACGCCCGCCCCGCAAGGTAGCGGGCTAACGGACGTGAGCGTGAACCACGACAAATACTTCGCTGAGGGAGAAGAGTGAGGAATGCAGTGCTGGCGGACGCGGGCCCGCTCTATGCGGCGGTTGACCCCAGCGACTTGCTCCATCAACAGGCGCTCCGAGAACTGCAGAGATTGTCGGACGACCATTGCGATGTAATCGTTTCTTTCTCCACTCTGCTCGAAGTCCATTCTCTGGTCCTTCGAAAGCTCCGCCGAAGCGTTGCTCTGCGATGGCTGGACGAGATGGCCGCGGCAACCCTTATCAACCCAACCCCCGAAGACTATCGTCAGGCCTCAGCAAGACTTGCCGATTTCACAGATCAGTCCATCACGCTGTTTGATGCGACGCTCGCCATCCTGGCCTTGCGCACTGGGCTGACAGTGTGGACTTACGATCATCACTTCGAAGTGATGCGGGTTCCGGTTTGGCGGTGAACGTGAACCCATCCTTAAAGTATTATCGCCATGAGGCGAATGAAACTATCTAACAATCGAGAACTGTACGAATATCTTCTGCTTCTAGCTTCGCAGCTGGAAAGCCGAGGGGCAGAAGTGTTGAGCAAAGATGTGAGCGCGGCCGCGCGAACAGCTAACGCTTTCCCTGCCACCGAATTCCTCGGCGAATCCCGGATTGCACTTCGGCGCGTGCTGGCGGAAGAGAATAGCTTCTTGAGCCAGATTGACCTTGCGGAGCTTCAGGACGTTCTGGGTCAGCTTGACGCGGCTCTTGACAGTCGGTGATTGCCTCCGCCTACCGTACCTGGCCCGTCCCCACGATCTCGTACTTCGAAGAAGTGAGTTCCGCCAGCGCGAAAGGCCCGCGGCAGTGCAACTTCTGGGTGCTGATGCCCATCTCTGCGCCGAAGCCGAACTCTGCGCCATCGGTAAAGCGAGTCGAAGCGTTCCAGTAGACAGCGGCGGAATCCACACTGCGCAGGAATTTGCGAGCGTTTGCTTCCCCCTGCGTCACGATGGAATCGGAGTGCTTGGTTGAATAGCGATTGATGTGGGCAATGGCCTCGTCCACGTTCGCGACCACGCGAACCGCCATGCACAGCCGCAGATATTCTTCGTACCAGTCTTGCTCGGCGGCAGGCTCGATCTTCAGTCCAGCGCCCAGCCCGGCTGCAAGGCTGCGGGACTTCTCGTCTCCGCGGACTTCCACCCCGGCCTCGATCAGCTTCTTCACGATTCGCGGGATATATTCCGCAGCGATTTCTTCATGCACCAAGAGTTTCTCCGCGGCGTTGCACACCGACGGCCGCTGTGTCTTAGCATTGATCACAATCCGGTCGGCCATATCAAGGTCGGCGGATTCATCCACGAAAATATGGCAGTTCCCTGCTCCGGTCTCGATCACCGGCACCGAGGAATTCTCGGTGACGAACGCGATCAGACCCGCACCACCCCGCGGAATAATCACATCCACCAGCCCACGAGCCTTGATGATCTCCTGCACCGATTGCCGCGTGCTGGAATCGAGGAGCTCGATTGCGCCTTCAGGCACTCCCGGAACAGCAGATAAGATCTCCACCAGCCGCTGGTTGCTGCGTGCCGCTTCTTTGCCCCCGCGCAACACAATAGCATTGCCGGTCTTCAGCGCGAGCACAGCCGTGTCTACGGTAACGTTCGGCCGCGATTCGTAGATGATTCCAACCACCCCCAGGGACACGCGCAGCTTACGGATGCGCAGGCCGTTCGGGCGCGTCCATTCCGCCAGAGTCTCGCCAATTGGATCGGCGAGCGCCGCCACTTCGCGTACACCCTGCGCCATCTCTTTGATCCGCGCCGGGGTCAACAGCAGGCGGTCGCGCATGGCGCCTTCGAGGCCGGAGCTTTCCACGTCTTCGCGATTCGCCGCAAGAATCGTCTCGGCATGGGCCTCAATCGCGTCCGCAATCGCCAGCAGGAGCGCGTTCTTTTCGTCGGTCGAGAACAATGCCAGCTTCGCAGAAGCACCGCGTGCGCGCACCAGCTTCTCTTGCGTGGAAACCGAGTTTGTTATGGTCAACGCCATCAGCCTCGCCCTTGTTGAGGAGGAAAGTATGTTCCGATCTTGCGCTCCATGCCCAGGGTGATGCCCTGGGGATGGCGACCATTCACGATGGCCACGTGTACGCCGCCCTCGCTGGCCAGCTTGGCGGCGCGCAACTTTGAAATCATGCCTCCGCGTCCCAGTTTGCTCTTGCCGTTGCACTGCGCTTCCAGCGCGGGAGTCAGTTTGCGGATCACGCGCTGCAAGCGAGGCTTCTTCCTTCCATTCGGAACCAGGAAGCCATCCACGTTCGTCAACAGCAGCAGCCAGTCGGCTTTTACGGCAGTGGCCAGCAACGAGCTCAGTTCATCGTTATCGCCAAACGCGCCCTCCAACTCGCGCACCGACACGCTGTCATTCTCGTTCACGATCGGCACGACGCCCAGGGAAAGCAGTTCGGCCAGCGCGTTCTGCAGGTTGCGATAGCGAACCGGTGAAGTGAAGTCGTCGCTCGAAAGCAGAAGTTGCGCCACGACCTTCTTGCCGAAGAACAGGCGCTCGTAGGTGTGCATGAGTTTGCTTTGACCCACGGCGGCGCACGCCTGCATGCCGGGAACGCCGCTGGGCCGCTGGCGCAATCCCAGTCCGGACATGCCCGCGGCGATGGCGCCGGAAGTGACGATCAGGTACTCGTTCTTGCTGAGATCAAATTGATCCACCATGGCGCGCAGCAGGTTCGCATCGATCTGACCGCCAGGAGCGATCAGGCTAGTGCCGACCTTTATGACGACTCTCATTATTTGCCCGTGACTCTCATGGCGCAGCTGGAATGGTATCGCACTTAACGCCGGAGAAGGATTTCCCTTTTTCTCTATAGTCTCACCAAATTGTTCTTACCGAAGTCGCTCGGGCCGGAGGCGCAAGGGAACCCAGCGGGGGGACAATATCCCTATCCTGCAATTAAAATGGCTTTCTGGCAAGATGAAAAAACTTGCCACATGCCAAACTCCATGCCTGCTTCCAATGCCACCAGCCGTTTCTCTGATCGCGTCGAAAACTATGTGCGCTACCGGCCGGGATATCCCGCAGAGGTTATCCAAGCCCTGAGGGCCGAGTGCGGTTTCGCGCCCAGCCATGTGGTTGCCGATATCGCCTCCGGAACCGGCATCTGGACTCGCATGTTGCTGGAAAATGGCAACCCGGTCTTCGGCGTAGAGCCCAATGCCGGAATGCGGCAAGCGGGCGAGCGCCTGCTCGCAGTGTTTCCAAAGCTCACCAGCGTTGCCGGAACGGCCGAGGCGACCACGCTAGCGGACGAGAGCGTGGACTTCGTCACTGCCGCGCAAGCCGCTCACTGGTTCGACCGCGAGCGGGCAAGGCACGAATTCGTTCGCATTCTGAAGCCCGGCGGATGGCTGGTGCTGCTGTGGAACGAGCGCCTCACCGATTCGACCAAGTTTCTCCGCGACTACGAGCAGTTACTGCTGACCTACGGTACCGATTACCAGGACATTCGTCACGAGCGCACGACCGACGCCGTCAACGAATTCTTCGATCCCGTACCGTTTCAAGCGCGAGTGTTTGAGATGCGCCAGGAGTTTGACTACGCGGGAATCGAAGGCCGTCTGCTATCGTCGTCGTATGCGCCAGGGCCGGAGCATCCTCAACATGCGCCCATGCTGCGAGAGTTGCGGCGCGTTTTCGATGCCAGCGCGGTTGAGGGCCGAGCCACATTCGAATACAAAACGCGAGTGTATTTCGGACGGTTGCGCCAAGATTAGTAGTTTCCCGGAGGACGACAATGTCCAACGAAAAATCCTTTCACATGACGCCCGAGGAATTCCGGCGCAACGGCCATGCCGTGATCGATTGGATCGCCGACTACCACTCCCGCATCGAGTCGTTTCCTGTACTCTCCCAGGTGAAGCCGGGACAGATTCGCGCTTCACTTCCGGAGCATCCTCCGGCCCAGGGCGAGCCTTTCGACGCGTTGCTGAAAGACGTTGAGAAGTTGATCCTTCCGGGCGTCACACACTGGCAGTCGCCGAATTTCTTTGCCTACTTCCCTTGTAACGCCTCCGGCCCCGGAATTCTCGGCGACCTTCTCTCTTCCGGTCTCGGCGTGCAGGGAATGCTCTGGTCGACCAGCCCGGCCTGTACGGAACTGGAAACACATGTGCTCGATTGGCTCGTGCCCATGCTCGGTCTGCCGGAGAAATTCCTCTCGTCGAGCACCGGCGGCGGCGTGATTCAAGATACTGCATCGAGCGCCGCGCTCTGCGCACTGTTGGCCGCACGCGAGCGCGCCACGAACTACGTCAGCAACAAAAAGGGATGCGACGGCCGCCTCGTGGCTTACGCGTCCACACAGACGCATTCGTCTCTGGAAAAGGCTGCCATGATCGCGGGCATCGGAGTATCCAATCTTCGCCTGATCGAAGTCGACGAGAAGTTCGCGATGCGCCCAGACGCTCTCGCCCGCCAGATCGAAGCCGACAAGCAGGCCGGCCTGGTTCCCTGTTTTGTGTGCGCGACGGTCGGCACGACATCTTCGAATGCAATGGATCCTATCGCCGAAATCGCTGGCGTCGCTCGCCAGCACAATCTCTGGCTGCACGTGGATGCAGCCATGTCAGGAACCGCCGCGCTCTGCCCGGAATTCCGCCACCTGCAAGCCGGTGTCGAGTTCGCCGACAGCTACAATTTCAATCCGCATAAGTGGATGTTCACCAACTTCGATTGCAACTGCTTCTGGGTCGCCGACCGCAAGGCGCTCATCCAGACGCTGAGCATTCTGCCGGAATACCTGCGCAACCAGGCCACGGAATCGGGCGCGGTGATTGACTATCGCGACTGGCACATTCAACTCGGCCGCCGCTTCCGCTCGCTCAAGTTGTGGTTCGTGATCCGCCACTATGGCGTGGAAGGCCTGCAGCACCATATCCGCCGCCACGTGCAACTGGCGCAGATATTCGCGCACTGGGTGCGCGACGACAAGGACTTCGAACTCGCCGCACCCGCGCCCCTGAACCTGGTCTGCTTCCGCCACAAAGGTGGGGACGCGGCGAATCAAACCATCATGGACCGCCTGAATCGCAGCGGCGACCTCTTCCTCACGCATACCAAGCTGGATGGAAAACTCACTCTGCGCCTGTGCGTCGGACAGACGAACACGCAAGCCCGGCACGTCGAGAAAGCATGGAATAGGATTCGTGAGGAAGCGCAGAAATTGGCGGTGGCGTGTTCTTGATCGACGTTTTCACGCATAGCTTTGGCTTTCTCTGTGTCGGAGCCTGCCCTGAGCGAAGCCGAAGGAGCCTGCCCTGAGCGAAGCCGAAGGAGCCTGCCCTGAGCGAAGCCGAAGGGTGCCTCTGTGGTAAATTCGCGTCTTTCGCTGTTATTCTTTCCCATTCCAAGGAGCACTCATGTCTTCGGATCTGCAAGGCCGTAACGCCGTCGTTTTCGGAGTCGCGAACAAGCGCTCGATCGCCTGGTCCATTGCCCAGGGACTGCACGCCGCCGGCATGAAGCTTGCCATCACTTACCAGAACGAGCGTCTGGAGCAGGAAGCCAAGGATTTAATCCTCTCCCTGCCCGGCGCCGAAGCCTACATGTGCGACGTCAGCAAGGACGAAGAAATTGACAGCCTCTTCGCTACGCTCAAAGAGCGCCATGGCAAGCTGCACACGCTGGTGCATTCGGTGGCCTATGCTCCCGCCGACGAACTCAAAGGCGAATTTGTGAACACCACGCGCGAGGGCTTTCGCATCGCGATGGATGTAAGCGTGTACTCGCTGGTCGCGGTTGCCCGCGCCGCCGCGCCTCTGATGGAAGACGGCGGCTCCATCATCACCATGACGTACTACGCGTCCGAAAAAGTTGTGCCGCGCTACAACGTGATGGCCGTCGCCAAGGCTGGACTCGAATGTTCAGTTCGCTATCTCGCTTATGAATTAGGCAAAAAGAAGATTCGGGTGAATGCCATCTCCGCCGGTCCGATTAAAACCCTTGCTGCGCGCGGCATCGCAGGCTTCGGCGACATGCTCAAGGGCCACGAGGAACGCGCGCCGCTGGGCCGCCGCGTGGACGTGGAAGAAGTCGGATCGACCGGAGTCTTCCTCGCGTCGGACGCAAGCAGCGGCATCACTGGCGAAGTCATCTACGTGGATTGCGGCTACAACATCATGGGGTTTTAACGAGGGGTTCTGACGAGGCGGTTCTCAGTTCACGCTACATGGGATAATGAAAAGAATGCGATCCAACTGTTTGGTACTCGCTCTCTTCGCCGCCGCCATCCTCTTCTCGATGGTGCGCGAGTGGAACGCGCCGGCCTCCTGTGCGCGCGTGGCCCTCGTTCCGGCTGTTACAGCTCTACCCACACGCTAACTTACAATCCTGATCCGCCGCCCATTCTCACCGTCACGCTCCAGCGCAATCTCCACATCCCGCTCACGCAGGAAACGCGGAAACTTTTCCCCCCACTCAATTAGCAAAATGCTGTTGCCCTCGGCGCGCAGATCATCCAGCCCCAGCGTCTCCAATTCGCGCTGCGTGTCGATGCGGTAAAGATCGATGTGATAGAGATTGGCTCGCGGTCCGCGATACTCATGCACCAGCGTGAAGGTTGGGCTGGTGACGTCTTCCTCTTCCGCCGCCTCGAACGCCGCGGCGATTCCCTTAACCAGCGTGGTTTTGCCCGCGCCAAGGTCCCCGCGCAGCAGCACCAGTTTCGGCGGCGCCAGCAACTCCGCCAGCGTGCGCCCGAAGGCGATCGTCTCCTCCGCCGATTGTGTGGTGATCTCCCTCGTCATCTCCCGGGTTCCAGTCGTAGCCGCATCGTCACAGGCCACGACCAGTATAGCGAGAGCGTCGCGCTCAGCGCGGATCAATGATCAAGAATGCGCAGCCAAGGGTGGGACCGCTTCGGAGAGGTCTAAATCGTCCTCGGCACGCTAAATGCCGATGACTTCAGCCCCAGCAGACTTCGGTCCACCACATGCTCGAGCGATGTCCGCAAGCGGCGGTGGTCGTCGTCCTCGAGTGCGATGAAGCGAAACGGCTGCAGCACGCCAGTCGTTGTCTTGCGCAGCGGGCTGAGGATCTCGGCCATGCCATGTACCGGGCCCGATTGGGTTTGAAATGCGAGCTCGACGAAGGAGCCGCTGCCCAGCGAACCTGACAGTTGCAACAATCCGCCGGTTACTGAAATGGTTTGGAGTTTTGCTTTTGTGCGACGGCCGTCTTCTAAACGAATCGCAGCCAGGACAGATGCTCCTAGCTGGACCCGGGCCGCGCGCCTCGATGGGTGCGGTTGGGGGAAGTGGGTCATAAGCTGACTGTACTGTCGCACCATTTCTGGACAGGTAACAGGTTACGGAAGCAGAGTGTCCGGATTCCCGCTTTCCGCGCCTGTTTCAGGCGCCACAAGTCTCTGGGGCAAGAGCACTTAGCGGCGTGTTTACTATTGATACAATGTCCTGTTCTTCGTCCGCTTACAAGATCTTGTGGCGATCACGAGAACCACGTCGCTCGCCCGAACGGAGTGCCTTATGCGTTGCTGTTCTTTTCTGGTCTCTGGATTACTTCTTTCGCTTTTTGTCTCCGCACCTTTCCAAGCTCAGACCTCGCCTGCAAACAGTGGGGCTCCGCTCCGGGTCGGCATCGTCGGTCTGGTTCACGGGCATGTCCAGGGATTCCTGGAACATTCGCTGCACAATCCGGAGATTGAGATTGTAGGCATTGCGGAACCAGATCAGGCGCTCGCTGCCCAGTACGCGACCAAGTTCGCCATCGACAAACACCTGCTCTTTCCAACCCTCGAAGAAATGCTCGACCGAACCCATCCCCAGGCTGTACTCGTTTACACGAGCACTTATGACCACCGGCGCGTGGTGGAAGTCTGCGCCCGGCGCGGCGTCCACGTCATGATGGAAAAACCTTTGGCGGTCAGCTTAGAGGACGCACTGGCGATCGAGAAGGCCGCACACCTCGGCAAGATTCAGGTGCTCGTCAACTACGAAACGACTTGGTACCGCAGCAACCGGGCGGCATACGAACTGGTGCACGATAAGGCGTTGGGCGATGTGCGCAAGGTGGTTGTCCACGACGGTCACAGCGGACCCAAAGAAATCGGAGTCGGCCCTGAATTCTTAAGTTGGCTCACTGACCCCAAGCTGAATGGGGGAGGCGCCCTGTTTGACTTCGGATGCTACGGCGCAGACCTTATGACTTGGTTGATGGATGGTCAACGCCCGGAAACAGTAACCGCCGTCACCCAGCAGATGAAGCCCGCGATCTATCCGCGAGTGGACGATGAAGCAACCATCATCCTCACCTATCCCAAGGCCCAGGCCATCGTGCAAGCCTCATGGAACTGGCCGTTCGACCGCAAAGATATGGAAGTGTACGGGCAGACGGGATATGTAATCACGGTGAAGCGAGACGACATTCGCGTGCGTCGCAGCGGCGGCGCGGAAGAGGAGATCGCGGCTAAACCATTGCCTGCCCCTTACGATAACTCGCTGTCTTTTCTCAGAGCCGTGGTGTTGAACGGAATGAAATCAGATGGACCATCATCGCTTGATACTAATGTCACGGTGACCGAGATATTGGACGCCGCGCGGAGCTCGGCAGCCTCGGGAAGGACCATTCACCTGCCAGCTTCGAGATGACACGTAGTAGTCGCGCGAAAACTCTACTCTCACCAGCGCACCAGTTTTTCCTGTGCCGCCTCCCGCGTCCACCGGAAAGCCTCAGGCAAACCCTGCAGAAGATCGGTCGCGACCAGCGAATGCTCGCCTACACTTTCGCGCATTACGTCTCCGGCAAGACCATGAAGATGCACTGCGGCGAGCACAGCTACGAAAGCGTCCTTCGGGTGCTGCGCGATCATTCCGGCAACCATGCCGGTCAGGATGTCTCCCGTGCCGCCGGTTGCCATTCCAGGATTGCCGGTCGTATTCACCCAAGCCTCACCGTCCGGCTGCACCACCAGCGTGCGATGCCCTTTGAGCACCACGATCAGTTCGTGTTCGCGCGCAAACTTCCTCGCCACGCCTAGGCGATC
>Ga0302320_10013625_pt1 | contig 16964 bp, 16 predicted proteins | sample Bog_T0_3_FD_202130 | JGI IMG/M metagenome (GOLD analysis project Ga0302320, IMG submission 202130) | Peat permafrost microbial communities from Stordalen Mire near Abisko, Sweden - Bog_T0_3 | ecosystem: Environmental > Terrestrial > Soil > Wetlands > Peat | place: Sweden: Abisko, Stordalen Mire... | reverse complement strand
AGGCTGCTCAAGCCGAAGCGCGCGCCAAGTCCAAGACCCCGGCCAAGACAGCGCCTTCGAATACGGAAGTCACTCAGTATGCTCCGACCGCCAAGCCCGCCGAACCAGCGAAGCCCGCGCCTCAGAAACCCGCAAGCCTCTTCGATATGCCGACACCGGCGGCTACAGCCATTGCTACGCCAGTCGAACCGGAAGATGACCCCGGATTTGCAGAAATCGACGATGACGAACCAATAGAAGAGCTCGAAGAACTGGATGACGCGGCCTGATGGCCACCATTCCTCACTTCAAGAGGGATGCGGATAGTCTCCACACTTTTGGCACTTATAGTGCGGATCGCGCTCAGGTTCCTCGGTGTTCGTAGAAGGAAGATGGAACTCGCGATTGATCTCGTCCAGCGCCTTCCTATCCTTCAGAATGCAGGGATCGGCATAAACGTAGAATTTCTTTTTGTTTATGTCGTAGTCCACGCGGCCGCGAGGAACTACGTCGTACTCGACGTCATGCGGGACAATGCCGAGGCGCTGCAGCGACTTCCAGAAGAAGTCGTGGTCACCTGTTTTGCTTTTGAAAAGGCCGTGCAACCCGTCCACGCTAAACGGCGTTCCTTGCATCAGGACTTCGCCGTTATATACGAAGAAGACACCGACATCTGACTCGCCGGCCTTGTGCGCCGCCTGGCTCCGCTTGTTATAGTCGGCAATCAGGGCGAGCATCTGTCGCTCGTCTCCGTTCGGTTGCATAAGTCTCCTTTTCATTACATGACCATTCTGTCGATCAAGCCGGATCTACCGAGTTCAGGAATTCATTTCGCGTGTCATTCGTTGAGAATCAGGCGATACAGGTTAAGCAGCATCATCCGTACGCCAGCGAAGCCTCATTAGCTGTAATTTCAATCCTCGGGCTTCATTTGAAGACCCAAACTCAAATCGGGTACGTCTCTTGTTCTTAAACTCGATCCATGCCGGATCGTGTAGAAGATCGCGCGTCGCGACGTAACGGGCGACGGCATCTCTATCTTCTGACGTCAACACGACAGAGTCGCCTTCATCCTTGATGTGCGATTGGACCGAGTTTCTAGAGCACTCATCGAGGTCAACAAAGCACTCTTGTCCCGCCTCGTCAACGTATTCCACTCGCTGTGGAGTCACGCATGTTATGCGCGCATTACTAACGCCAATCCTAACGATTTCAGGCACCATCTGGTTCACTTGGGCTCCACCCGACGGTATTAGCATTTGATTCCACTGGAATCGCGAACAACTGAAGGTCAGGGAACAACGATTCATGTGATCGTCATGGCGGACTCCATATTGCGATTTTAGCCAATGCCTGATGCCGGGTGCCCAGATCCCGCTTTTGAAACTTGGGCACCTATACTTAATGCTGCAACTCCTTGCCGCAAACCCACATCACCCGCCGTTTCCGGTGAGCTTCTCAAATTGTAGAGTGCAATTATTAATCTCTCCTGGAACAGCTCGATATCCGATCACGTCCACGCGTGCGTAATCTTTGCGCTTCTCATTCGCCAGTGCGTTCTTCTGGTTTCCACCGACTGCAGGCCATATCACAACTCCACATGTCTCGTGCGACGGATGCCATTGGAATCTTTTCCCGGTCATAACCTCGGCGAATTCTTTCCAATCCTTCTGGAGACCTGGATTCTCAAGTGCCGCGCGGAAACAGACTACCTGCTTGAAGGTTTGCATTGCGCGGTCAGACTTAAGCTCAGCGCTTACGAGGCTTGCCAGGCCTTCAGCATCAACTCGCACAAGGAGCAAGTCAGCAACCACCTTTATCGAAGCAGCTTTTATTGCAATCTCGTCTGAGACAAACCAATACTGGCCGCCCAGAATGTCGTCTAGCACTTTCAGTCTTCCGCCCGATTTCAATGCACTTTTGATCAACCACGATTGCAGGTGTTTTTCAGGAGTGTTGCGTCCCGGCGGGAGCAACTGCTTCTCCAAAATCTTTTCAAGACTGCGAATGGAAATATTAGTAGAACCACGTTGTGGAGTATTCTCGCAGCAGCTTATCGCACTGATCCCGCCGACGGACGGTCGCAGCCATATCAGTTTTCGTGAAAGTTCATCTTTGAATTTCTCAAAAGGTTCGGACCGAACCTTTTCGGCATTCTTAACTAGTTCATGTAACTGCTCCGACAATACCTGCAAGTTCTGCGAAACCTCCGCGTCTGTAAGGATGTGATAAACCTTCTTCATAAAGCCCACCTTTCGCCGTCATTACGGCATTCGACATTGGAAAATAACTCGGCATAACGACCGGACTAAAAGGAATGGATCGGTACCACCCGCTTGGCGGAAATCGCTTCTGCCAAACGTTGCAAATCTTTGATCGATGCATGCCCAGACTACCCGCCACAGTAGAAGTTCAAACGGATTTGCTCTTCTATTATTCCTCTCTAGCTCAGGATGAAGGGTTCGCCGTCGCCGATAAGCGTGACGTTCTCGAAGTGGTCTTGAAAGCGTTCCGCGTGTTCGGTGTGAATAGGGACAAGCATACGCGGCTTCAGCGCTGTCGCTAACTTCTTCAAATCCTCAACCGGCGCGTGTCCGCTTGTATGGGCGTAGACGAAGTTGACTGCCGGGTCGCTGCGGTAGGCGGCGATTTGGTCACTGCCGTAGTAGTCTGCGTGCTTTCCATCGAGATAGCCGAGCCACTGCGAGTAGATGACATTGACGGGGGCGGCTGCGTTCTTGAATTCATCAATGAGGTGAAAGCTAGACATCTTGCCGAAGTAGAGAAACGATTCGGGAGTTGCGTGTAGTTCCTCGCGCTTTACCCTGTGGAGATAGAGTCGCTTTCTGAAATCTCCAAAGTAGTCTGGGTTGGCCTTGAGTCGCTCGTCCTGACTGTGACTGGCGAAAACTCTTATCTCGGGCCAGTCCATGGCGGGCGTATTTTGCGTGATTTGCCGAAGTTGTTCAAGAATCCATGCAGTGTAAATGTCGATGACAAGGAGTTTGCCGACACGTTTGCAGGCCCGATGGGCGGAGACGATGCGGTCGATGTTCTGCGAGGACGACAGTAGGAACGAGATGTTCTTCTGCTGCCGAATTGTCTCGAAGATTGTGTTTTCGACAGCCGTCTCGTCAGGGAAGAGGTCGTTGTTGCGATGCAGCATGGTGCCTTCAAGGAAGAGTACATCGATATCGGGAATCGGGCGCTTCACGAGATTCTCGAAGAGCACCCCCTTCCGGCCATGCGAGCGAAGATCGCCACTGTAGAACAGGCGCTTGCCTTCAGCTTCGATGAGGAAGGCATAGGCGTCGGCGGCCGAGTGGTCCATCAGGTACGGCGTTATCGTGAAGTCGCCAATCGAGAAAGCTTTCCATGCCTGGAAGTGACGGTACTCTCTCTGCTGGATTTCTTTGCCGAGAAATATCTGGGTGGCGTCAATGAAAGACTTTCCCAGTTCTCCGATATAGATTGGCGTTTGCTGAGGCAACTGCGTCATCAGCCCATAGTGATCTTGGTGGCTGTGGCTAATCAAAACCGCGTCCACCACCACCTTCGACACACCCACTGGTTGGCTTTCAGTGCTGAGGGGCAGTCCGGCATCGAGAAGGATGCTGGTTTCTCCGGATGATAGCTCAATGCAGGTGCCGCCAATTTCGTGACTGCCCTTATGAATGGTGACTTTCATTGACCTGGTTTGCCCGAACCCTTTCTTGCTTTGGTGGGCCAGCACCGCACCCGATTTAGCCTCTATACTCTACGCCGGTGATTGTAGTTGCCAAGAATGCCCTATTCTGTATTCAAAATCACGGGCGAGGTCATTGCTTTTTCAGATTTCCCGGCGCTTACTCTCGAGCGTGATGGCCTGCTTGATCTGCTTTCGAGGCTATCGCATGGAAAAAGAGGATCAACTTTAGCCCCCGAAACAGGCACCCTCTATATATTCAAAATTCGCAGGTTTGAATTTACACTTGCATACGCTTTTCCGAAAGAAAGTTGTGGAAAACTCGTGCGCCCTACTCCTTGGTTTTGAGTTTGCCGTCGTTTTCCTGGATGAATGCCTCGATCACAGGAGCGCTGGCAAGAATGCGGAGCCACTGTTCCTTGTAGAGGGTGACGGGGAAACGTCCCATTCCGTAGAGGGATACGGCACCCTTCTCGCTGACCTTGAGACTCAATCCTGCTGAATCCTTGCTCTTGAGCTTTGCGTTTTCTGCCCGCGGGCGCTCCAACTCGGCTTTCATTTCCGCTTCGTTCATGCCGTCTCTCCCATTCGGTTTTTCGCTTCGACCGTCTCACTGCGCACTGATTGCGCCAAGCCAGTAGGCTCCGGCGCACCGGCCAAAAGCGCCTCGATCCGCTCGACTTCGAGCCGCCTGAGTTTCGCGGTGCTGGACCACTGCTCCATCCGATCAGCATCCGTAGAGAAGTCGGCGGAGATTTCCATCCACCGGTTCTCGTTCTCAAGGGCCGTCTTGAGCGCGGCCTGAAGCGTCCCGATTTGCTGATCCCTTGATGAATTCATTCAGCAATCAGTTTATATCGCCGTCGCTGTTCCGCCCCAAAGCGGTCAGCACAGCAATCCAACCTATTCCGGAGGAGATGGCCAACCTGCCTTTCTTCACGTCCGAACCAGTATTCCGCCTGAGGTATGTCCAAATGAAACCATCCAAGCTCTATGAGGCGCTTCATGCGCTGATCGGCGAACGTGTGCCTCTGCATATCTGGGGCGCTTGCGGCGTCGGCAAGTCGCAGATCGTGGCGCAAGTCGCGGACGATCTCGACTTTGATTTCCTGGACGTACGCGCCGTCCAACTCGATCCGGTCGATCTGCGCGGGCTGCCCCGGATCAAAGCGGACCAGACCGAGTGGGTGCCACCCAAGTTCCTTCCCACTACCGGGAAAGGCATTCTGTTTCTCGACGAGCTGACATCGGCTCCGCAGATGACGCAGGCCGGGTGCTACCAACTCGTGCTTGATCGCAAACTCGGAGAGTATGTGCTGCCTGATGGCTGGGTGGTCATTGCCGCCGGCAATCCTGCCTCCGAGCGGGGTGTGCACTTCTCGATGCCGCGTCCGCTGCGGAATCGTTTCGTCCATCTGGAACTCGAAGCCGACCTCAATGACTGGTGCAAGTGGGCCGTGGGCGCTGGTGTTCGGCCGGAAATCATCGCATTTCTGCGCTTCAAGCCAGACCTGCTGCATACCGCCGATGCGACCTCGGACGCCAATGCCTGGCCCACTCCCCGATCCTGGGAGATGGCCTCCAACGTTCTGCGCGGCATTGCCAACCGGCAGAAGACTACCTTCCTTTCTGGTGCGAGCGAGTTCGAGGCACAGTTGCTGGACGGAACGGTGGGGTCGGCGGCGGCGGCGGAGTTGATTGCATTCCTCCGGCTCTTCCGCCAGTTGCCGTCGATCGACGAGATCCTGCTCAACCCGGAGACGGCGCCACTTCCGGCGGAGACCTCGGCGCAGATCGCAATCGCAACGGCGCTGGGCAGGGCCATGACTGACAACTCGGTAGCCAGAGGACTGAAGTATCTGGACCGGATGCCGACAGAAATGCGCGTCATGGCGATGCGCGATGCGGCGGCGCGGGACACCGCCATCACACACACGCCGGAGTTTGTTCGCTTCGGCGTGCAACACTCGGAGGCTATTCAATGATTACCGAACGCGCAATGCTCGCCGCCGTCCATATCAGCATTTGGACGGCCATCAAACACGACCGCAAGATCAGCCGCGACGTTGCCGACCAGCACGGAGCGCACCAGGGCGCGGGCCGCTACAACAAGCAGTTGCTGCGCGGCGCCGACAAACTCGATGAACTGCGCACATTGGCTGGGCAGGTGCGACAGTACTTCTACAAGATCACGTTGCCGTGGTCCGATGAGGGATTCCGACTACTGCCGTCGAACCTCTACTTCGACTTGACGGCCCGTATGCGCGAGTTCGAGGCCAGCTTCGAGCAAGGCGTGGAGGGCTTTCTTCAGGTCTATCCGCAGTACATCGAGCAGGTGCGCCCGGAGTTGAATGGCCTGTTTCGAGAGGAAGACTATCCTGCCGCCGACAAGCTGCGCAAGAAGTTCGGCGTAAAGCTGGAGATCTTGCCCATCCCGACTGGCAATGACTTCCGCGTGCAGATGTCGGCCGAGGAGCAGGCGCGGGTGGCCCGCGAGATCGACGCCAATGTTCGCGAGTCTCTGACGCGGGGGACCGAAGATTTGTGGAAGAGGCTCAGAGACGTGGTCTCGCACATGGTGGACCGTTTGAACGAGCCGGAGTCCCGCTTTCACGCCACGATGGTCACGAATGTCTTCGACCTGGTGGAGTTGCTGCCTCGCCTGAACGTGAATGGCGACACCGACCTGAACCGTTTCGCCGATCAGATCAAGCAGCGGCTGTGTGGCTTTACGGCGCAGGATCTCAAGAAGCACGACCTGTTGCGCGTGGCCACGGCAAATGATGCAGCAGAGATCGTAGCCGAGATCGACAGCGTTTTGCGGGATCGCGAAGCCAGCGTGCCGGAGGAGGCACCGGACGCTCCAACGGTCGATGACATCCTCACCCGTATGTCGGCGTACATGGAGGTGCCTGCGGCAGCATGAGACACGAGACACCAGCATCTATTCGCATTCAGAAGGCGCGGACTACTTTATTGCTCGATCATCCGTTCTTTGGCTCGCTCTTGTTTCGCTTGAAGGGGCGCGAGCAGCGATCTATTTCAACCATGGCGACGGATGGCGTGTCGCTCTACTACAACCCTGAGTTCGTCGATACACTGAACTCGGCGACGCTGGCCGGGGTGTTGGCCCACGAGGTCATGCACCCCGCGCTCCAGCATCATCTACGGCGTTCTGGGCGCGATCCACGGCGATGGAATGAGGCGTGCGATTACGCCATCAATCCGTTGCTGCTTGATGCGGGTCTCAGTCTGCCGGATGGAGTGCTAGTCGATCACCGCTTTCGTGGAATGAGCGCCGAACAGATCTACAACCTGCGCGAGTCAGAAGCACAGCCCCAGTCTGGCGGCCAGAATAGTGCAACCGACAGTACCGGAGCTGACGCGGGAGAAACGCCAGAAAAGCAAGACAGCCCGGATGAGCCAACTGCGCCAGAGACGGAGGGCGGCATCGGCCAGGTTCTTGATGCACCTTTACCAGACGCAGAGACGCCGAGTGCAGAAGAGCAGGCGCGAGAGTGGAGTGTTGCCGTCAACCAGGCCGTCACGCTCTCGAAGCAAGCCGGCAAGGCTCCTGCTGGTCTGGCCCGCACTCTCGAAGGAGCCACAGAGGCAACGGTGGACTGGCGTGAACTGTTGCGCCGGCTCTGGTCCGACACCATCCCAGCGGATTCGAGTTGGATGCGGCCCAACCGCCGCCACATCTGGAACGGACTCTATCTGCCTGGAGTTGTGCGCGAGGGCGTCGGAGAGATTGCCATCGCTGTCGATTGCTCCGGCTCGGTGAATGGCCGGTTGTTGCGTCTCTTTGAGGCTGAGGTCTGCTCGATCCTCGAAGGACAGCGGCCACAGTGCGTTCACGTCCTGTACTTCGACACAGAGGTACACAAAGTTGAAACCTATCAAGCCGGAGAGCAAGTCCATCTCAATCCCGTTGGGGGTGGTGGGACAGACTTCGGTCCGTGCTTCGCCTGGCTGAAGGAGCATGGTTTTCAACCGCAGACTCTGGTCTTTCTGACCGACCTCTACGGGACGTTTCCCGAGTCCGCCCCCGACTATCCCGTGCTCTGGGCCTCAACCGGCAGTCGCCATGCGCCATTCGGCAGCGTTATCCCCATGCACGCGGCGTAGCCAATGCTCGGCTCATTGGAATGGACCTGCTACGGAGCATCCCCATGAACAAACAGTTCTTCATATTTACCGATGGTTCGGCCATCGGTAACCCCGGTCCTGCGGGCTGGGCAGCTATTGTGCTCCACGGGACAAAGCGGCAGGAGATCGCCGGATCGGTTCCGTGGTCTACCGTCTCTGAAATGGAGCTTCGCGCCGCAGTCGAGGCCTTGCGTCTAACGCCAATCGGTGCGCGAATCGAACTGCGCTCGGACTCGGAGTTGCTGATCGACGGAATGCGGTTCCTGGTCTTTCGTTGGCAGCGGTTTGGTTGGTGCAACAGCCGCGGCTTTGAGTTGCAGCACCAAGAACTTTGGCGAGAGTTGCTCTACCTTAACGAATTGCGAACAATTCGCTGGCGGTGGATCAGAGGGCACAGCGGCCATCCCATCCAGTCCCGCGCCGACGCACTCGCCTACCAAGCCGCCAGAGCAGCCACCATTCAGGAACGAATTGCCGCCTGATGCTGCTGGCGGCCACAACTCCAGAGAGGGAAAAAACCATGTCAACGATTGCTGAAACGAATTCGCTCTTTGAGATCGACGCAGAACTGGACAGCCTTCTCGACGAGATCGAGGAGCAAACTGCACAGGGCGGCGAGCCAGCCGAAGAACTCGCCGCCCGTTTTCGACAATTCTGTTCTGCCCACGGCGAAAAGGTGGACCGGGTCGGGCGCTTCCTGCGCCGGATGGAGGCGCGTGAGCAGTTCTGCCGCGCCGAGGCTGCCCGGCTAAGCGACCGGGCCCGTTCCGCCGCTGGCAAGGTGGAGCGAACCAAAAACATGGTTCTCTACTATCTCATGAGCCGCGAACTCAAATCGATCGAGGGACGCGAGTTTACCCTGCGCGCCCAGAAGAACAGCCAGGACTCGGTGCGGATTACCAATGAAGCAGCACTGCCAGTCTCCTTTCGCAAGATCGATGTCCGTATCGGCGGCGTCCTCTGGGAAACGGTTCTGGCGAATCTGCCCGAAGAGCTTGGCAAAATGCTCGAAAGCACCGTGGAAGAATCAAGGCCGGACTCGGATTCGATCAAGGCGGCCATCCTGCACGAGGAACAGGTTCCAGGGGCAGAGCTGCGGCGGGGATGGCACCTGAGAATCAAGTAGCAGTGATCCAGCCTCTGAGAACCTGAAATTCTCAGAGGTGTCAGGAGGCGGCGGGCGTGAAAGGCAATGCGCCTGGAGTGGCCAACCTACGCTTTGCCGATGATCCCCCGTGGAGCTACTCGGTGTCTTCGTCCAACAACTCCTCTCGTAATCCAGGGAAGACAATCGGCCCGAAGCCTGCCAACTCAGAATACAACCGAAAAACCGGGCCGTTCGGCTCACATAAGGCGAGTTGGGATTGGGCCCTCTCACTCAGTCCGGCGTGGAATTGGATTGGTCCACCACCTGTCGCAAAGGCTCCTCGTATCCGTGTGGTATTCGCAAGGAACGCTTGGCGAGCTTTCCGTTCGAGGTCTTCGCCGCGTCGTGTACAAACTTCCAATATTCGTTCGACGAATTGCGGGTGAGTGAAGACAACTTGGACAGGTCCCTCATACAGCAAGCCAATGACGACTTGCCGGTCGCACTCGTCCTCCGATTCCAGAAGCGAGCCGAGAACCAAGAGCGTTGTGTCATCTGCTGCTCCAAAGCGCCAAAAGAGTTCCTCGATGTTGACAGCATGGTTCCGGTACTTTCGGAGCAGACCTAGCAGCCGCTGAAGCGATTGAGCATAACGCGGCGCGTTGCGGATCGAAGCTAGTGTGGACCAAGACTGAGGCGAAGGGATTGGTTGATATATGGGGCCGTCATCGTCGGGGGAGACATGCTGTGCGTGCTCAAGTCGTGCTTCAAACAGATCGACCACGGCCAAAGGGGCAAGACCGCAGACGTGATAGACCAAAGTTCCAAAGTGGTATCCGTCAAGTTCGTGGACGAGCACGAGTTTGCTAAGCATCGCTCCGATCGCCGCAGCACTAAGCGACTCGGCCCTCACGTTCATCGCTCCTGTCCCAACGATGCCGCAGTACGCTTCTGCCAGCCCATAGTACGCGCCGATCTCCAAGTTCAGAATCAAGGAAATCGCCTTTTCGGTCCATTGAGCCTGTCTCGAAAGAGTGCCCAGGCCATGGATGAGATTCAGGAGGATCCACGGTTCTGTTCTTTGCGTCAGGATCGACAGAATCTCAACCTCAGCAGTTGTCGCACCCCGATATGTGAAGTCCGATGCTGCGACGGCGGCCGCTGCCACCGCCATCTCCTGGCGTGGAGACCGTGCGAATGCGGAGCCATAGAACAGGAACTCAGTTGCGCTTCTGGTTCTCCAGGCTCTCAAAGGTACGGACGCGTAACCCGACAAACGAGGGAGTTCATTCGCCTGTAAGCGGCGAGACAGTGTCCGGAGAAAGCGTTCGTCTTCGCAAAAGGCGGAAAGAATACGCAGACTGCTGCTGATCTTGATGCCAGCGTCCGTTGCATGTTGGAGGATGTCTTCGAGAGCCTGAACCCGCTCCGACGGATCAGGATAGAGCTCAGTTAACGCGGCGACGCCTTCCGCTTCGAGGCGGTTGCGATGGTCGGAAACTAACCCATCCGGAGAGCAATCCTCCCACTCTTCGGTGCATAGGACATGGAACGATGAAAAAAGGGGGAATTGAGGAAGCTGGGCAATAAGCCGGCGCGCCTCCTCCTTCACTTTCTCGGACTGGCCTGCGCTATCCTCCGCGGATCGCAGTATCTTGTGGAACCTCCAGGTCTGTGGGAGCGAGACTTCTGAGGATTCCAGCCGGGCTTGAAGCAGGTTGAGAGCTTTCAGCCGCTCGTCATCCTGCCATGCCCGTTCTTCATCTGTAGGTCCGTTGCGCATCCTCGGCCGAAACTCCGAGATTGCTTTTCCTAGAGACCGAGCTGCGCGGACTGCCACACGGGAGTTCTCCGAACTGAGGGCTCTCGAGATTACAACAAGCGCGCGTTCCCGGACCGGTCTGAAGTACTCGGGGTTGACCGGCAATGCACCTACGCGAAACGACCTGCCAACCCACTCATGGTCGTCCATTTCCCGATCCAGTAGGGTATCGATAAGGTCGAAAGGCGTGAACTCTGCGGTGTAGGCCGTGGGGTCCAGAGCGAGCTCTTCGACGTATGACAGGATTCGCTCGTTGAACTCGACATCCTTATACTTGTGATAGCCAATTGAGCTCTTGAGAACGCCTTCTGCCTGGCGCTGTACGTCCTCGTCCGGGTGATGTGCCAACCTCCATAGTCGATCGAACGCGTCTCTCGATACGCTTTCGCTGAGGATCGTGACGCCGAGAAATGCCGGCAATCGCCGGAGAACCTGGGTATGGCTCATGCGAAAGAGACCATATTGGTTAGCAGGCAATGCTTTGTGATCCATCGCCATCTGAACAATAGCGTGAATCCGTTCCGGCTGGTAGCGGGCGATAGCCTCCATTCGGTGGAGAAAGCTGGCTCGATCAGCAGCATCCTGTTCGAGAAATCGCGCCGAGACGGTTGACCAGATTCTGTCCAACAGATGCGAGCCGTTATCTCGCTGCGTAATGCGCCAGTCCAATCCGGCCAGGTTCTTAAGAAGGCTTGGTAAATGATCTTCTCCGAATGCTTCGAAGACATCCTCGGGAAAGCCGATGAGAGTTCCATCGGGCTCGAGTGACGCTCGCTCGAGCAGGTAGTCCGCCAGTAGGTCTGGAACGATGGCAGCTTTGCCAGCGCGGCGCAGCATAACGCCCCCTTCTTCGAGAGTGGCGAGACTCCGCCGGGCCTGACTCTCATGGAGGCCAAGGTAAGTTTTGACTCCCTGAAAAAACGAAGGCGAGTTCTCCGGAACGGGCTGCAAAGCCGCTACTACTTCCATGAAGCTCTGCTTCAGCACACCTCTCGTGAGGATCTGGCCTTCGTACTCGCTCGCGAGGTGGCCGAGTACGACGGTGGTGAACTCTTCGTCGTTGTTGAGCAATTCCGGCGCAATCTTTCCGCGCGCAATCAACCGTCCGCCGGCGACAGTAATCAATGGCGTATCGTGTGACACCTGTGCCAGCCGCTCGGCGTAGTGCTGGTAATCAATTCCCAGGACCTCTACCGCCAGTGTTCCGACCTCTTGACCCCTCAATGGTTTGAGCGGGTCGAACCGAGTCACGATACTCCCGTCCATGAACGTTGCAAGCGCCTGTTTCAGGTAATCGTTGCCGCTTGGTCGTAGGGAGATGATGAGTTTGAGAGTTCCGCTTTCATGCCGTAGGGCGAGCTCGAGCAAACGATCCAAGTCATCGTAACGATGTGCATCATCTACGATGATCAATGTGTCCTCGCTCGGAATCTCGCGCTCGGTTCCAGGATGCCACTGAGCGACTCCAGGAGCTGTCCACAGCACTTTCCATGCATTCTGCCGGTGGGACCAGTCCCGCAGTAATTTGGTTTTGCCGATTCCGCCGCGGCCTGGCAGGACAGCGATCAGCTTGGACTGATCGATAAGAAACTGATCGAGACCCTCCTGAATCAGCCTTCTGCCCTGGAGCTGCTGTTCAAAATCGTAGAGCGCCTGTCCCCGATGCGGGACACGAAAGAACTCATCGTGGGAATAGAAGGTTCGACCCGCAGTGGCGAACTCTTCCGCCCTTTCCCGGACAATGGTTTGGATGGTGGCGCCTTGGTCCTCCACGCTGGATTCGAGTATGGTGACCCTTCCCTCCAGTTGGTCGAGACGGTTCAGGAGACGCTGAACCGACTTGAGATCCTCTTCATCTCCCGAGACACGGGTCAGTTCCGTCCGCAGATTGTCCGTGTCGAGAACCTTCTGGCCTGGCTCGCTGAGCCGACTAAAAACGGCCGCGAACAGGCGATCAAAGATCCTCTCGGCCGCCTCGGCAGTGCCGTCGACCGTGGAGCGTTTCAGAACGGAAATGACCTCTTCTTTTGCCTGGCGATGATTGCCCTGCGCCGTTGTCCACTCAAAGGTTCGGATGACGTCAAGAAGCTCACTGGTGCCGGCTGCGTCGAGGACCGATTTCAGGCAGTTCCACGACCTCAACGGAAGCTTTGTAGGGCGGTCACAGCTCCGCAGGAACCCCCGGATTGCCACCAAGGCGATCTGAGTCTCTTTCGGACTTAAATGATCCTGCCTGATCTCTTCCCACGTCTGAATCCCCGAGACATTCGCTGTCCATCCCTGTTCCTTGCCCACAGGTAGAGTCGTTATGAACCGGAATCGGAGCTTCCAATCCGGATACGCCCGGCGGTGGTAGCAGAAGTTGGAAATAGACTCCAAAGCATCCCTGCTTTTGAGTGTGAGAGACCCACCTGAGAGATGCTGTTTGGGCTGCATGAACAATCGCTCAGGCTCGAACCCGGATTCGTCCGCCGCCTGGCGGACAAGGTCAATGTCTTCTCCCGCCTCCAGTTCGAGATACTCACCTTCCGACAGCTGTAGCCAATGGAGAATCGTCAAGTTCACCTGAAAGACAAAACCAGCGATCGTTGCATAGGCATCGTTGCCTGGTCTTGTCACAGTCTGTTCTCGATGAATCGTCATGCGTTATTCCACGGCGGCCGAAACCCTTTGCCAGATATCGAGCCTCTTTCCTTTCCGGAACCCAGCAGAGGAAGCCCTAGGCAGCTGCCCTGAGGTCATATGTGTATCCATCCTCAGCATGATCCAATTGCATCTCAATGGGATTCACGTCAGATCCGATCTCGCTAAGGCGGCCAAGGACCTCCTCGTGACGTCCGAGTCGTTTCAGCTTCTGTACAAGAGTGGGATCGTGCACAAGACCAAGAGTTCGGACCAGACGATCCGTTTGACGGCTGATCGCCATCGCGCCATTTTCTACTCTCGAAAGGTGAGAGCGATCGATCCCGAGCATCTTGGCAAACGAGATGCTTCCTTCCCCCAAGTACTTTCGAAGAAATCGGACTTCATCTCCGGCTAACTCGTATGGCTTGTCTACAAGTGCCACTGCAATCGTTCTCATCAGGTCATCGTGATTGGGGATTCTCGGGGATTCTCCTTTGCACCCCGAACAGACCACAACCTCAATGTCCTTGAGAAACACGTTGTTCAAGCCACTTTCGATAAAGCGATAATCCTTGCGAACGACATTGGCTTTGCCGCCGCACTCCCGGCAGACTCGCTGCTTTGCTTTCATGGCATTTCCCTCTTCATCCGCGTTACTGGTTATCCAGCATGACCGTGATGACGAGCACCTCATCCCTTTCCAAGAATGTGATCACGACTTTCAAGTCCTTCTCTGCGTCCGGCGGCTTCCCCTCAACCTTATACCGCCACTCCTGAAAACGAACGTCCAGCTCCGCTTCGTCGTAGATGACGCCTTTCCGTAGGACATATTGAGCGTCGAGCGGGTCAATTCCACGATCCCGGCAACGCCGGGCGAAATGCGGGTGATATTCCACGATGCCGCTCTCCAGACACTTTCGCAACAGCTTCAGTGCCTCGGATCTGCTGAGCCTGGGAACCATTCTATGTGATAATATATCACATATCCGGGAAATCCGCAACGGCAGAATCGCCGGTCCACCCCGGAGAAGCAGGTGTAACGTGGCACTGAGCCAGTCCAGGACCCAATGGGCCGAACGGCAAGCTGAGGAGTTGCTCTCGGCTCCGTTCATTTCTGAATTCGTGTTCCGCAGCCCGCAGATGATTGACGCGTCGCAGAGGGAAGTCGTCGATCTGCTTATCGTCCACAAAGGCAATGGTTTGCTCGTCTCCCAGAAGGCTCAGGAAGATCCCGAAAGCCGAAGTGACAGCAAGAATGAACTCTGGGTACTGAAGGCGGCGCGAAAGGGCGTCAGCCAGCTCCTCGGCGCCTTGCGCCCGTCCTCGAAGCCAATCTGGTGCGAGCATCCACGGCGCGGAAGGGTGGATTTTCCCGCCGGTCTTCCGCCGATCGCGCATGGCCTGGTCACGGTGGAGACCCTTCGCCCAGTGGATCTGCAGCATGCGGCCGAAGATCTGCCCCTTTCCAAGGATGACGTGGCCATCGCGTATTTCTCGTTAAGCGACTTTCTCAACGTGGCCTTGCAGCTCAGAACACTACCCGAACTGATGCGGTATCTCGATGCTCGAAGGAAGCTGCCGGAGGCTGCCCTACGGTCGGTGGGCAACGAACTCGCGCTCTTCGAGTTCTACCTGCTGCACGGCACACTGGCCGGCTGCCTCGGCCACAACCACGCCAGAGTGAGCGTCCAAGCCGCAGAAAGCGAACTCAATGGAATTCTGGAGCGGTTCGAAGAGTACCGCCTTTGCAGCGGTCTGCTGGAGCACGTCGCCGATTCGCTGGCCACGCGCTCGGTGACCTGCCTGGATGGGTTGATGCCAAATCTGGCGGCCCATTTCGATCCACTGCATCAGAGACAGAACTACCTGCTCATGCAGGAAGTTTTAGCCGACCTTCCTCTCCTCGACCGTGCGGCGCTCGGCAAGCAGTTCGCCGATGTGATTGCGCGGCTGAAAGGGCGCACCGAAGGCTACTGCCAAGCTGCCGCCCACCTCGATTCGAGGCCTGATTGGATCTTCGTCTTCGGCTCGTCGAGGGGATGGGCACGAGATGGTGTGCTGCGCTCCATCGAGCCGGTGATGCGCGGCGCTTTGGCGCACTACCGGAAGCAAAAGTGCATGGTTCTGATCGATCGGGACGGCGAAGGATACGAGGTGGCCATCACGCGTCCCGGAGAAGTCTTCATCCCGACGGCTGAGGATCTGCTGAATGGGCGAACGCTCTTTGCCGGCCTGGCCATGAAATCAGTGCCGCTCGAAGGATTCTGATCAACAGGCCCATGCGCCGCTATAATAAGGACAAGGCGTGGGGGTCCTTCACTCTTGACCAAGCTTTTGTCTATGCCGTGCTCTTCGCTTTCACCCTTCAACCGGGTGTACTGACCTGGGCGGCGTATCACCCAGGAACGCCTTCGGGATAAGAGCATACATGATCCGGAGAGCCCGCCAGACTGGCGGGCTTTTCCTTTTCCTCCGGCGCTCTGGTTCCGCGTCGGCTCAACTAACTCCTTCCTTCGACCGATTGCGGCCGATTGCGGGCCAATTCGCTTAAACTCGCTCAGGAGCGAATATCCATCGCTACTTGCTCGCTGATTTCCTACTCAGTGGACGGAGCCGACCGATATGGGAGAAACCTCTACGCCGTTGCAAGAATGGGTGCCATGGTCGGTTCTTACGAGCACGCCAAGAGCAACGTTGGCGGAGTTACGGGCGCTCCTGCGCAAGTATTCGCGGACTTCGCTCCTGACAGCGTGCGCAAGACTCGGAGTCGGCTTCCAGTTCGGTCCAGAAGCCGAAACCGCAGCCGGCCTCGAGCAGACGGGATTTTGGGCGCGGCTCCTCCTGCCGTCGGCACTCATCCCAAGAGTGTTCTTCTTCGCCAAGCAGGGTCGCCCCATCTTCATGCAGGCTCAGATCAGGTCTTTGGCTGCCGAGGTCATGCGGCTCCCAATCTCGCCGTCCGACGGCCTGGAGACCGTTCCCGACCAGCAGCTCGGCGAACTGCTGCTCCGCTCGGGCGAAGCGCTTTATAAACCGCCGGTTAAAGTCGAAGGCCAGATGGAGCAGCTGGCAAACTACGTCGCGCTCTTCCTGCCCTACTACGAGCTGAATAGTCCGGGCGATCCCATCATGAGCTTTCTGCGTTTCTATATCTTTCTCACGATCGATATCCCCAGATTGCCGCAGGAACTGAGAACTTTTGACGTATTTGCTCTCTTCGAGAGCGAGTTTGGTTTCTCTCTCAATCTCTATTGCGAATTCATTTTCGCATTTATCAATCATGCCATCCTGGAGAGAAAGAACATGGCCGGTACAGGCCGGCTCGACGGCGCTTTGCGCAAGACGTGGTTTCAGAAGACGACCGTCCCGGTAGAGCAAATCGAGCGGATGTTCGCAACTGTGAGCTTCGCTTTGAGCGATCTTCCGGATACAAAACCGTTTGTGGGTTTTGCCGACTTTGAGTTCCTGCGCGACAGACCGTATTTCGCGACCGGCGAGTCGCTCTACTGTCTCGACTACGAGTATGCAGTTGCCAAGCTTGAGAGCGGTGCGCTGTGGCGCGTCCTGCGAGCGCTGCCCGAAAAGAAGAAGGTCGCGTACCTGGGATTCTGGGG
>Ga0302320_10013623_pt1 | contig 16965 bp, 6 predicted proteins | sample Bog_T0_3_FD_202130 | JGI IMG/M metagenome (GOLD analysis project Ga0302320, IMG submission 202130) | Peat permafrost microbial communities from Stordalen Mire near Abisko, Sweden - Bog_T0_3 | ecosystem: Environmental > Terrestrial > Soil > Wetlands > Peat | place: Sweden: Abisko, Stordalen Mire... | reverse complement strand
CAGTACGGCCACATTAATGGCCCAAGGCGTCGACCAATTTACGACTTATCCCCGCACCGTAAGCAGTTCCATCAACACCACCTGCTCGGATGTGTTGACCCCGGGCATCCTTGTCACTAAAGCCTGTCCGGTCACTCCGGCCGCCCCCGGTCAGTTGCTCACTTTTTCCGGCAGTGTCAGTAACACCGGTAACGTGACTTTGACCGGCATTGTCGTGGTCGACAATCAGCCGGCTCCCAATACGCCGGTCTTTTCCGCCGCCTCTCTGGCCCCTGGCGCGATCGTCAATTTCACCGGCAGTTATTTGGCGCCGTCCGCCTGTTCCGTGTCCGACACGCTCACCGCGACGGCCGCCAGTTCTTGCGGTGTCGGCGTTACCAACCTGGCCAGCGCGACCTGTCCCCTCGTCACCACCCCCGGCATCTCCGTCACCGAAAACTGTCCGGCCAATCCCACCCTGGCCGGTACGCTCCTGACCTACAGCGGTTCGGTGAGCAACACGGGTAATATTCTGCTGACCAACGTGGTGGTCTTGAACAACCTGAGCGGATCCACTCCCATCTTCACCGCTGCTTCGCTGGCCCCCGGCGCGGCTGCCAGTTTCACCGGCAGCTATGTGGCCCCGACGAATTGCGTTTCCACCAGCACCTCGACAGCCACGGGCGAAAGCATCTGTGGGATCGCCGTTACCAATTCTGTCAGTGCCTCCTGCCCGGTCATCACCACGCCGTTGCTCAAGGTGACCCAAAACTGCCCCGTCATTCCAACCGCTCCCGGCGCTCTGCTGACCTTTGGCGGCACGGTGACCAATACCGGCAATATTACGATCACCAACGTGGTGGTGTTGAATAACCTCAGCGGATCCACGCCGATCTTTACCGTCACCACGCTGGCTCCTGGCGCGGGCGCCAGCTTCACCGGAAGTTATCTGGCCCCCACCAACTGCTCCGCCTCCAGCACCTCCACCGCCTTTGGTGAAAGCATCTGCGGCGTGTCTGTCACGAACAGTGTCAGTTCAACCTGTGCCATCGCCACGACGCCCGCGCTGGCCGTCACCCAAAGCTGCCCGGTCAGCCCGGCCGTCCCCGGCGCGCTGTTGACCTATACCGGCACCGTGACCAACACCGGCAATATCACCGTGACCAACATCATTGTCTTGAACAACCAAAGCGGGTCCACCCCGATCTTCTCCGCCAGCTCACTGGCTCCCGGTGCGGGCGCCAGTTTCAGCGGCAGTTATTTGACCCCCACCAACTGCTCCACGACCAGCACCTCCACCGCTATTGGCGAGAGTCTTTGTGGTGTGGCTGTCTCGAATTCGGTGAGTTCCACCTGCGCCGTCGCCACGGCCCCCGTGCTCGCAATCACGCAAAAATGCCCGGCCAACCCGACGGTTCCCGGCGCGCTGCTGACGTATAGCGGCACCGTGACGAACGCCGGCAACATTACCCTCACCAATGTCGTGGTGCTGAATAACCTCAGCGGGTCCACGCCCATCTTCACCGCGGCGACGCTGGCCCCCGGCGCCGGCGCCGGTTTCACCGGCAGTTATTTGACGCCGACCAATTGTTCCACCACCAGTACCTCCACCGCCACCGGCGAGAGCCTCTGTGGTGTGTCCGTCACCAACACCGCCAGTTCAACCTGTGCGATTAGCACCACCCCGGTCTTGCTGATGACCCAAAACTGCCCGCCCATCCCGACGGCTCCCGGCGCGCTGCTGACCTACAGCGGCACGGTGACCAACGCCGGCAACATCGCCATCACCAATGTCGTGGTGCTGAATAACCTCAGCGGGCCCACGCCCATCTTCACCGCGGCGACGCTGGCCCCCGGCGCCGGCGCCGCTTTCACCGGCAGTTATTTGACGCCGACCAATTGTTCCACCACCAGCACCTCAACGGCTATCGGTGTAAGTGTTTGTGGGACGGGCGTTACCAATTCGGCCAGTTCCACCTGCGCCATCACCACCACGCCGGCGATCACCATCCTCCAGCTATGCCCGGCGTCCCCGGTCGCCCCGGGCGGATTGTTCACCTACAGCGGCTCGGTGAGCAACACGGGTAATATCACCCTGACCAATGTCGTGGTGCTGAACAACCTGAGCGGTTCCACTGCCGTCCTGACGCTGGCCGCCTTGCCTCCCGGTGCCACGGCCAACTTTACCGGCAGCTACCTGGCTCCGACCAATTGTACCACCACCAGCACCTCGACCGCCACTGCCCGAAGTGTCTGCGGCATCGCCGTCACCAACGCCGCGACCACGACCTGCGCGATCAACACCAGCCCGATGCTCACGATCACTCAAAATTGCCCGGCCATTCCATCGGTTCCCGGCGCCTTGCTGACGTACAGCGGCACCGTGACCAATGCGGGTAACGTCACCCTCACCAACGTCACCGTTCTCAACAGTCTCAGCGGTTCCACGCCCATCTTCACGGCGGCCTCGCTGGCCCCGGGTACGGGTGCCGGCTTCACCGGCAGCTATCTGACGCCGACCAACTGTTCCACCACGAGCACTTCCACCGCCATCGGCACCAGTGCCTGCGGGATTGCCATTACCAATTCGGCCACATCGACCTGTGCCATCATTACCACACCGGCGCTGCATATCACCCAGAATTGTCCGGCCATTCCCGTAAGTCCGGGCAGCCTCCTGACGTACAGTGGCTCGGTGACCAATGTCGGTAATATTACCCTGACCAACGTGGTGGTGCTGAATAACCTGAGTGGAGCCGCCCCGGTCTTTACCGTCGCCATCCTGCCACCCGGCGTGGGCGCCAACTTTACCGGCAGCTATCTGGCCCCGACCAATTGCTCCTCCACGAGCACTTCGATCGCCACCGGTGAGAGCATCTGTGGGGTCCCGGTCACCAACTCGGCGACCGCCACCTGCGCCATTATCACGACGCCCGCGCTCATCATCACCCAGGCCTGCCCGACCAATCCGGTGATTCCCGGCCGCCTGTTCACCTACACGGGTTCCGTGAGCAACTCCGGCAACATCACCCTCACCAACGTGGTGGTGGTGAACAACCTGAGTGGCACGATCTTCATGGTCGCAACCTTGTTGCCCACACAGGTCACAAACTTCAGCGGCAGCTACCTGACCCCGACCAATTGCGCCACCACCAGCACCTCCACCGCCACCGGCCGGAGTATTTGCGGCAGCGCCGCCACCAACTCGATCACCACGACCTGCGCGATTCTAACGGCGCCGGCCATCGTCGTGACCCTGGCTTGTCCCGCCACCCCCGTGTATCCCGGCGGCCTCCTGACCTATTCCGGCTCCGTCAGCAACGCGGGCAATATCACCCTGACCAACATCATCGTGCTCAGCGACATGCCGGCCGCCAATACCACGGTGTTCACCGCGACCTCGCTGGCGCCCGGCGCTGTGACCAACTTCTCCGGAAGTTACGCCACGCCGCCCGATTGTTGCGTGGTTTGGAACACGCTTGACGCCAGCGCCCAGGCCTGTTCCGGCGTCACCGTCACCGACGAGGACACCACCACTTGTAACATCGCCACCACCCCGGCGATCGTGGTCACCAAAGTATGCAGCTCCGGGCTGCTGCAACCGGGCGGCCTGCTGACCTACAGCGGCTCCGTCAGCAACGCCGGCAATATCACGCTGATTGAGGTCACAGTCGTGGACAGCGCCTCGCCCAACAACTCACCCTTGCCGGGCTCCATTGATCTCGCGCCGGGCCAGTCCGTCAGCTTCTCCGGCTCTTATATCGTGCCGCCGGATTTCTGCGGCAGTGACACCCTTACGGCGAGCTCGTTGGATGTTTGCAACTTCCTCCCGGTGAATAGCAGCGTGACGACCACCTGTCCGATCACGACCACACCGCGCATCACCGTCACCAAGAACTGCCCGCTCCTGCCCACCCAGCGCGGTGGCCTCTATACCTACAGCGGCTCGGTCAGCAATGCCGGGAATGTCTCCCTGGTCAACGTTTATGTCACGGATGACGAGCCGACCAATAACACGCCGGTCATCGGCCCGCTCACCATCGCGCCCGGATTGGCGGTCAACTTCACCAACAGTTATGTCGCCCCGACCTGCTGCTGTCTGATCATTGACACGCTCACCGCCCGCGGCCAGGACCATTGTTCCGGCAGTAATGTGTCCAACACGGCCACCGCGGTCTGCCCCTTGCTGACCATCCCCAGTCTGACCGTCGTGCCCGCCTGCCCGCCGAACCCGATCCCGATGGGTAGCGTGTATCAGTTCAGCGGTTATGTTACCAACACGGGCATGGTCGTCCTGACCAATGTCTGGGTGTATGGCCCGCTGGGAACCAACCAGCCGGTGCTGGGCCCGCTTGATCTGGCCCCGGGCCAGTCCGAATCCTACTTTGGAGTGTACAACGTGCCGTTCAACATCTGCTCTGTCACGGTCACGGCCGTCGGTCAGGAAACGTGCGGCGGAACTTACGCCACCAACTCGGCCAGTTGCCCGGTCGCCACCCTGCCGGCCATCGCCATCACCGAGAGTTGTCCGCCCGGCTCCATCTCCGCGGGCAGCAACGTGGTGTTCGGCGGCTCGGTCACCAATACCGGTAACATCACCTTGATGAACGTCATGGTGTTCAGCGCCCAGTCCAGCAACGCCCCGCTGCTCGGCCCGATCACCCTGGCCCCCGGCGCCTCCGCGCCGTTCATTGGTAGCTACGTCGCCACGGGTGGTTCCAATCCGGTCACCAACTCGCTGGTTGTGACCAACCTCATCAGTGCCATCCAGACGAACACGGTCAATACGATTCTCACGAATACGACGCTGACCTTGACTACCAACATCGTGCCCCCGGCCTTCGCGACAATTGACCCGGTTGCGTTGTCCTTCACTCCCCGCTTCAACGTCAGCACCACCCTGCATGGGTTGATCTACGCGGACCAGGACGAGAACTGGGGGCCCGACCTGTTCTACGCCGCCAGCCAGCCGGCCATTGGCGTGGATACCTTCGACACCATCTCCCCGGCGGGCGGGGTCACGAGCCGGTTCAACCTCGCGGGAACCAATTATGATGCCCTCAGCCTGTCAGCTCCTGATGTCGGCTATGGTGTGAATAACTTCTATTATGTCCGCCATGACAGCAGCGGCGTGTCCACCTTCGGGGAGATTATCGCCCAGGGCGCTTCCGCCTCGGCCGATCTCTGGGTGCTCGCTAACTCGGGTTATAACGGCCTGACTTTCGCGGCCGCCAACCTCGGTTATGGCGCGGATCTGTTCTACTTCGTGCGCACCAGCGGCACCGGCCTGGCCACCTTCGGATACATCAATCCCACTCCGGGTGGCCTTGAAACGGATCTCTATCAGGTGGGCACCAACTTCGACGCCTTGGTCTATGTGTCGGGTGCGGTGTCAACCTGGGGATCGTCGGTCTTCGTTTATCTCCGCCACAATAGCGTTGGCTCCATCATCGGAACCATCAATCCGACCACCCATGCCGTCACGGATCGCATGAGCCTCGGCACCAACCTCCTCAGCAGCCTGACCTTTGCGGCCACCGACGTGGGCTATGGGGCCAACATGTTCTACGGCATCACGGCGCAGATCACGGCCGTGACGACCAACCTGGTCACGACGTTCGTCACCAACACGGTGACCACTGTGACCACCAACATCGTGAGCGACTGCCAGACCAATAGTCTGGTGACCTTCACCCCGACCAATACTGTCACAGCCATCGGGGTCGATGTCTGTCAGGACCGCACCGTGGGCGCCGCCGCAAACTGCCTCGGCCCAATTGTCGGGCTCGTCCCCCCCAACCAGGTGGTCAGCAAGCCTTCCGTGGTCAACGGCGCCTTTAGCCTGACCTTCCCCACGGCGATTGGCGAAACCTATACCTTGGAGTACAAAACGGAAATCACCGATCCCACCTGGACCACCTTGCAAGTTGTCCCCGGGACGGGCTTGAGCCAGACCTTCACGGATTTGTCTGTCGTCGGCCATTCGACCCGGTTCTACCGGATCATGGTCGCGCCCTAGGCAAATCACCGCCGGGAACCATTATCCCGGCCGGAGAAAAGTTTCTCCGGCCGGGTTTTTTGGCGAAGCCACCCGGGAACCATTCAACCAACCATAGCCTCCCAGACCAAACCAATACTTATGAAAAAAATGTCAACCCGCCTGGCCACGATTTCCGGCCTGTTCAGTCTGTGCGCCTCCGTCCTGGCCCAAGGCGCGCCCAAAATCCAGTTTGACCAGACCGTCTTTGACTTTGGCAAAACTTCGCAGGTCACCACCGTCTCCGGCGTCTTCAAGTTTAAGAACATCGGTGACGGCGTCCTTAAAATGGAGGCCCCCCAGCCGTCCTGCGGCTGCACCGTCGCCGCAGTGAAGCCGGACACGCTCCCGCCGGGGACCACCGGTGAGATTCCCTTCTCCTTGAATCTTGGTTTTTACCGCGGGACCTTGGAGAAGCATATCTCGGTGCGTTCCAATGATCCGCTCACCCCAAATGTGCCGCTTACCATCCTGGTCGATTACACGCCATTGTACGAACTCACCCCCATGACCATCTCTCCCAGTCTGGCCTATGGAATGAATGAAACCAACCAATTCACCACCCTCACCCGGACCGATGGCCAACCGCTGCAAATCGTCCGCTTGGAAGGTTCCCAGCCTTGGATCACGGCCACCGTGGCCCCCGGCGATCAGGGAAATGTGACCAACGCCCGCATTTGCGTGGCCATCAAGCGGGACGGCGCTCCCCGCCGCTACAATGAATACGTCCGGGTTTACACCGCCGGCCAGTCAAACTCGCCGTCCGCCAGCCTTTACCTCTACGGCGAGGACATGGGTGAAGTTTCGCTGACGCCCGAAGCCTTGTATTGGAGCATCACCGGCGATCACAAAATGCCGGCGGAACGCACCGGGACACCGGTCGCGCAACATGTGGTGATTCGCTCGGCCAGCGGCCGGCCGATGGAATTGAAGAATCCGCAAAGCACCATCAAGGGCATCCAGGTTGAACTCGTGCCCAAGGAGGACGGCCGGGCTTATGAATTGATCGCCCGGTTGGATGCCGTGCCGGTGAGCACCGTTAGTGGCAACGTGTCAATCGAAACCTCGGTGGCCTCCCAACCCAGGATCGACCTCCCGGTCATCGTCAACGTGTTCAATCCATGAGGGGTGCCTTGGTCATTGGTTGAGTATCGCCAGCCTGAGCCGACTGGCTGAAGGTCTGGCGCAGCCGGATTTGAATTCGTCCGGTCGAAATCCAGCGGGCGCTATTGCCACGCGAGCACGACGGCCCCGGCCACGATCAGCGAACCACCCACCCAATGCTGCCAGGTCAGGGGCTCATGCAGGAACAGCACCGCAAACACCATGACGAAAACCACGCTCAATTTGTCCACCGGAGCCACCCGCGAAGCCTCCCCCAATTGCAAGGCCCGAAAATAGCACAGCCACGAAAACCCCGTTGCCAACCCGGAAAGCGTAAGAAACACCCAGGTGCGGCGCGTCAATTCCAACACCGCGGATGGCTTGCTGGTGGCGAATGCGATACCCCAGGTGAATACCAGCACCACCGACGTGCGAATCGCGGTGGCCAGGTTCACGTTCACCCCGCTGACACCAACCTTGGCGAACACGGCGGTTATTCCGGCGAAAAAGGCAGACAGCAGGGACCAGAGAAGCCAGTTCATATGATTTCAGTAAGGCGAGTCTATGCTGAACCGTGGCGGGGTTGAAAGTCTCAAATCCATGCCCAATATTTCCACCGCTCCCAACCACCGCCGGTGCGGCTTACGGTTGCAGCACACGATAATAACGGGCCGGAAAATTGGATGCCCTCGGATCGACAAAATAGATCTGGTTGGCCGACGCGGTATTGGTGGTGATGGCGACCCAGGTCGCAAGGTTCGTGGAGGCCTGCAGCACATAATTGCTGCCGGTCACGCCCGAGAAACCCAGTTGCAACGTCTTGTTGGTCAGGAATTCCGCCGAGATGAAGGCGAGTGGTTGCACCAGGAAATTGGCGGTGGCCGCCACACTGTTGTTGTAGCTGGCGGCGAATGCGCTGGCCGAAACCGTGGCGTTGCTGAACAAATTGAACGCCCCGGCATAGAGCAAGGAATTGGTCGTCGGCAGCGACCCGTCCAGCGTGTAATAAATCATGGCATTGGGATTTGGCGCGGACAACGCCACGCCGGCCGAAGCAATGAAACTGCCGCCGTCGGGAAGGATCACCGGCGGCGCCAGCGCCGGCGTGCCCGGCAGACTGTTGACCCAGGCGGTCAGGACCTGCACCGCATTGGTATCAATCAGGTTGCGCGCCAACGGCGGCATCTGAATGGTGTTATTCGTCGTATTGATGCGGCCTAGCAGCACCGAGCGCCAGATGTCCTGCGCCTTGACGATGCAGGCATGATCAACACCCAGGGAGAAGGTGGCGGGATAGTTGGTGATATGCTGGTTCACCGGCGGCGTGTCGAAGCGCGCGTCAAACGTGGGGCCGGTGCCGCCGGGCTGGTGGCATTGGACGCAGTTGGCCTCGAGGTAGGAACGGGCGCGCGCTTCCAGCGTGGCGCCGGTATTCGTCAGCGCGGAAAGCTTCAGGTAATTGGAGATGTTCGTCTCGTTGATCGCGGGATAGAACAGCCCCAGCCGGTTCAGGGTGCGCAGCTGGTTGTCCGTGTTTCCCGTGGCGGGATAGGTGAGGTTGCCATTGAGTTGGCGGGTGTTGACGCCCAGCACATAGTTGGCCACCGGCGTATGGCAGGTCAAACAATCCGCCGGACTGGGATAATACCATGTCTGGGTGCTGACCCCCGCGCTGTTGGTGATGAGAATCACTTCGTTCAGGCTGCTGCTCAACAGGTCGGCGTCGGAATTGTCCGGCCGCCATTTGTACGTCACCCCGTAAACGGCCCCGTTAATGTCGCGCACCAGCAATCTCGTTTCCAACCGCCGCAAGGGCACGCTCGCGTTGGTTTGATTGACCACCAGGTCAAAGTTTTTCACAAACACGGTGCCCGCGGGGAAAGTCCAGGTGTTCGTGGCCAGGAAACTGATTTGTTCCCCCGGAGTGATCGGCGCGCCGTTTTGCGGCACCGCCAGATAACGGCTCTTGGTCGCGCCATCCGACCACAGCGGAGTGTTGGGCTGGTAGGGAATCAACCCGGCGGCGGGCACCCGGTTGGCTGTGTCACTGAATGCGCCGGTGCCGGAGAGCAGCGCCGGTAAGGACCCATTATAAGTTGTCGGCAGGTTTAAAAACGGACGGACCTTGGCATTGGTCGTCAGACCATAAGGCAGGCCGGAGCCCGCAACCACGGTGATGGTTACCGGTGCGGAGGTGCTGCTCAATCTGCTGCCGTCCGTGGCCACGGCCGTCAAAGCATAACTGCCCGCCACCAGGCCGGTGGCGGTCACCGCATAGGGAGCATTGCTCACGCTCCCGAGGTAATTGCCGTTCGCATAAAAGGCCACCGCGTTGAGCGGGTTGTACGGGGCAAAGGCCTCCGCCCCAACCGTCACGCTGGCGCTGGCCGTGTAGCTGGCGCCATTCGCGGGTGTGCTGATCGCCACGGAGGGCGGCGGGTTGGTCACCGGATATAATTGGTTTTGCGGAATAATGACCATGGGCCCCTCCAGGGGGCTGCTCCAGAACAATTGCGCCTGCGCCCCACCGCCATTCTGATAATAGTCCATTTGAATGTTGTACAGCTGTTGGGCGGCCAGCGTGATTTGGCCGCTCCAGGTGGTCGGGGGTTCGTCCACCCATTCGTCGATCAGCAATTGTCCATTCACCCACAAGCGCACCCCATCATCCGCCGTGGCATAAAACGTATACGTGTCGTTGAATTGCGGCTGCACTGTCCCCGTCCAGCGAACGACATACGTGTCGGGCCCGACATTGGTGGCCGGCGGCGTGGTGCTCCAATTGAAATTGACCACGGCATCCGTGCGGGTCAGGGTGGGCGGCACGGCAAAGCCGGGCGTGATGAACGCGGCGCTGGTGGTGTTGGCCCAATATTCGCCCAGCAATCCAGTGCCGTCGCCAATGGCGGAACTGTTGAGGAAACTCGCGCTGGCCGTGCCGCTGGCAACGGAGCCGGCTTTAAACGCGCCGGCCGTGACCGCCACCGAGTTGGTCAGGACAAACGGCCCGGTGTACAACAGGGAATTGGTGGTCGGTGTCGTGCCGTCCAGCGTGTAGTAAATCGTGGCTCCCGCCGTGCCATCCGACAAGTTGACCAGCACCGAGTTCGTGAAGACACCGCCGTCGGGGGTGATGACCGGCGTGTTCACAAATGACGCGGCCAGGCCATACACCGTCAGCGAATATTGCGCACCGACATAGACCTTCCCATTGGCAATCGCCGGCGCGGTGAATTTGACCGCCGCCCCCGCCGAATCGCGCGTGGGAATTTGATCGCTCGTATAAAGTTCCTGGGTCAGGTTGGTCGCGTTATAGGCCCGCAAAACAGCGGGAGTGGCCGGAGTCTGGCCCCCCGTATTGTAGACCGCCCAGACAATGCCATTGTTCGTGCCATTGGCCGAAATGGATGCGGTGACCCCGCCCTTGTTGTCATACGTATCCGGGGTTTCCACCGGCGTGGTGTTGAATAGCGCATTGGAAATGGTATAAGCTCCAATCCGTGAGTTTCCATCAATCAGATAGAGGGCATTGAGGTAAAAAGCCGGCGCCACGTCGCGGTCGCCACCGGGACCGCCATTGAACTGCTGCACAATGAGATTATTGCCGTTCACGCCGTTGAAGCGTCCCATGTTGTCCCGATCCACGACATAAACCGGCGCGGTCTTGCCGCCGCCCACCACCAGGTGCGGATGCGTTGCGCTGCCCGCCGTGTCCGGCAGGATCAAGGGCGCGCTGGCGCCCAGATCCTGATCCGAATCGCTCAACACCACCGCGTTCGCCGGCGCAAAATAATCCACCAGCGTCAGCCCATTGGTCGTGGCGAGTTTGAGCAAACTCATCGAATAGTCGGCCGCCGTCGAAAGGGTCGTGCCGCCATCAAACGTGCCATTGCCCGTTTGGAAATACAGGTTCCCCTGGGCGTCCACCGACGGGCCGCCGCCGCCATCCCAAAAGCCCCCCTCTGCACCGTTGGGCGTGGCGTTAAACACGCTCACCTGCTGGGCCACATTGGTCGCATTATAGCCGAAAAACCAGCCATGGTAGGGTTGATTGTCGCCATGCGAGGCAAAGGACATGTAGACCACGCCGTTCAACAGTGTCAACGCCGGCCGGCTGTGTTCGCGCAGCGGATTCCACAGCACGTGCGGCGGCGTCTGGCCGTCATTGTCCCCGCTGCCGGAGCCGGCATAATTCGTGCACGTGATGACGCTCGGACTGTTGAAATTTGTCCGCTCCAGTCCCGTCGTGATATCAAGGGCATGCAGGCGATGCACATAAACCGGCCCCGGTTCCTTGGTCTTGACTTCAACGTAGATCGTCCCCGTGACCGGGTCGATGACCGGCGTGCTCGTGATGCCAACCTCCGGCGTGATATCAGTGGTGCCAGTGTCGCCGTTGGGAACTGTCGTGATGCCGGCGGCAGCATTGATAAAGCTCCTCTGCCAGAGTGGCGCCGCATTTGCGCCTGCATTGCTGTCCGCGTCGAAGGCATACAAACTGTTGTGTTCGGTGGCCACAAAAACCACGTTGTGCGTTCCGGCTCCGGGAATGATCACGTTGGTCATGATCAGCGGCTGGGCATATACAAATCCGTCCACCGTGTAGTTGAATAACTTGCCAAAGTTGTTCGTGTTCACGTTAGCCGGCGTCAAAATGGTTTCGCTGGCGTTCACGCCCATCCGGGTGTTGTCATTGTGAAAAGTCAGCACCGCTGCCAATGAGGAAACCGGATTCGTCGCGGCCGTGGTGAAGGTCTGCGAGGGCGCCGCCCAGCCCGCCCCCTGCACATTCGTGGCTTCCGCCGTAAAATAATAGATCGTGTTGGATGCCAGCCCGCTGATCGTTTGCGAGTACAGACCGCTCTGCGCGCCGATGGCCACACTCTGGCTCCAGTTTGCGGCGTTGGTGCCCCCATCCGCCTTTCCATAATACAGAATGACGCCCGTGCCGGCACCGCCAGTCGAGAGCACCGCGCCGTTCAACGTGCTGAACGTCGCGCCCACCGCCGTGGCGGGCGCGTTGGCAACCTGCGGTACCGTGAACCCGCTGGTGGTGAAACTTCCCACCGGCGACGCCCACGCGGCACCGGCAAAATTAACCGCGGTGAATGTATAGTAATAGGTTTCATTCGGGGACAGGCCGCTGACGGGCTGGCTGAATACCCCCGTTTGCATGCCTAAAATAATGCTGTTCGACCATTGGCCCGCGTTCGTCCCGCCATTGGCCGGACCATAGTAGAGGGTGATCGTCGGCGCAAAACCGCCATTGGACAGCACCTGGCCCGCGAGCGTTGCGCTGGTGGGTTTTATGGCGGAGGCCGGCAGATTCGTCAGCACCGGCAGCGTGAAGGTATTCGACGCGCTGAGCGAACCGCTCACCGCGTACACCGCGCTGGCGTTGGCGTCCGGTGCCTGCCCAAAGGTCAGGCTCGCCAACGGCTTGTTGGCCACCCCCAGCACCGCTACCAGATTCAGCGTCGTTTGATAGAATCGCGGATCCGTCGGGCCGCCGGACGTCGCCCCGCTGGACAGATTGATGCGATCAAACCCCTGCAACGCGAAGCCGGGGTTGGCAAACCAGTCCGCGGCATCGTAATTGGTGACGAAAGTCGTTCCATCCGAAAAGTTCAACGTCAGCACGCCGGTGCTCGTCGCCGAGGCGGAAGCCGAATTGGCGATCAGGGAAATGGTATTGTAAGTCGCCGGGCTGGCCAGCGTGAGCGTTCCGCTGCTGATGCCCGTCGCACTGCTCATCACCAGCGCATTATTGGTGGTGTAAGGCTGCAACTGGAACACCGTGCCGTCAATCGCGCTCGTGATTGAACCGGACGCGGGCAGCCCATAACTGGTTCCCGGCAATCCCTGCTCATAATAACAATTCCCTTCGCCGGGATTGAATTCGACCGCGTAATTGCCATACGGCGAAACCGCGGTGTTTTCAAGCACCAGGTCCCGATTAAAGCCGGTGATCAAAATGGGCACCGCCATGCCGGCGACGGATGCCCTGTTGGTCGCTGAGCCGTTGCCGTTCGCCGCCACCACCGCCACATTGGTGAGGCCGGGTCCGACTTCCGGTATGGTAAAGTTCACCCCCGAAGCCCCCGCGGCCAATGTGTTGTTGGTATACCACGTATAGGTAATCGTGCCCGGACCGTCAGCCAGGGCGCTGAAGGTGGCGGCCGCGCCCGGCACGACACTGGAATTGGCGAGTTTCAAGGTGAAGACGGGCGCACTGTTCGACTGGAAAACCAGGAAATTATCCCAGGCATTGACCGCGGCATTGGCGGTGATGCGCAACGCCGGCCAGGTCGCGGTATTGGTCGCAATGTCCAGCGCGGAGTGGCTTGTTACCGTGGGAAACGTTATTAGATTCGTTCCCGGGCTTACGCCGTTGGTGCCATAGTCGAAAAGGGCGCACGCGGCGTTGAGATTGCCGGACGCACCCGAGGTGTTGGTCATTGCCACGACAAACTTGTACCAATGCCCGGCCACCACCGTGACATTCCCGAGGGCTGCGCTGGTGAAGTTGGCATTCGCGGCCCGGTACTGTTCATATGCGCCCCAAACCGTGGCGCTGGCGGGTATGAAACGGAACGACTCAAACGCCACCCCGCCATTGGCGTTCAAACCGTTCGTTGCCAAATTGATGACGCCCAACTGTATCTTGTCGCCGTTGTTCCCGCCGACGGCATTGATCATGACCGACAACACGAGCGTCGCGCCGTTGGTGGCAAAATTCCAACTGCCGGCCTTGTAGGTCGCCGTGGTGTCCGTACCTTGGAAAATACTCACCCCGCCGCTGCCCGCCACCCCGTCCGTGGTGTTTTCTGTGAATGCATAAGCCCCGCCATTGACGCCACCGGCGTCCTGCCACACGTTGAAGTTATTCGTATACTCGCCCACCGTGTTGAAATCCACAAAAGCCGTCTGGCCGAAACTGTTTGCGACCGCGAAACAACCGACCGCCATCATCAGACAGGCTCTTAGAATCGATCGCAGGAAAGTAAGAATTCCAGACATAAAAGATTGGTGAATTAAAGCATCCCTTTGCAACATTTAATGGAATGTTTTCCGTATATATAATGCCTTTTGATTGATTGAACCAGCGGCGCTAACTCTGACACATTTTGCCCGGCCTGTAAAGCGCCCGCGCATCGATTTTCGGCGGGATCCTGGTGGACTTGGAACCAGGTGATGACTACCAACCAGTTGCCCGCTTCGGGAGTAACTTGAGACGCCTCTTGTCCACCGCGTCCATCCCGTGGCGCCAAACGGGTGCATCTTGACACTGTCCTTAGAATCTGGAAAACCTTGAAAATTCCCAACCAATAACCGATCCAAACTCGAAAACAATGACAGTGTCAAGATGCACCCCGCCAAACCGGCCGGCCATTTTAACCATTGAATTCGTGGTCTTTTTTGATTTAATCTTGTCCTCTTCTTTTCGTCCGGATCACGATTATGAAAATTTTGCTGCTGCTGTTCCTTGCCTGCCTCATTGGCTGCGCGCGGGATCGGGTTTCCCTCCCTGGCAATGCGGCCGCGCCCGCCAAAACTGGGGCGCCTGCCGCCACGCTCACGACCGTGCCCCCCACGACCACGTCCAATGTGGTCGGTCCGGCCATGCCCGCCCTCTCAGCGGAGCAAATTCGTGCCACCTGCATTGCCGGCCGCCGCCTGATTTGCGGCCGGGTGCTCAAAGTGCTTCCCGACGGGCTCATCATCGAGAGTGGCTATTCCGATCTGTTGCGTCCGCCGCTGACCGAATCCTGGCTGATCCCAGGCACCGTTTCCGCCCATCGGGATTCCGCCGCCATCGAACTCAATCAACCCGGCACGATGTGCCTCGGCACGATTTTTCTCACGGATATTCCCCGGCGTCCCAAGGCCAGGGATTTTGATTATGTCCTCCTCATGGCCTATCCCGCGGGCCAATATGCGTATTCCCCGGCGCCCAACCTGACCAAAACCATCCGGAGATTTTCCGCCGGACTGGAAACCGCAGTCAAGCTGTCGTTGCCGGCGGAACAGTAGCCCAACCCGCTCAACGATATGCCCAGGGATTTAATCCTGGACTGCGACCGGCTTTTCTTCTGGTTCGGTCTCTCTTATTACATTAACTGGACCACCTTCAGACAAAGGCCAGATGTGAAAACCGCCCTTGCCAGCACCCACCACCCAATTGCCCCAGATCCCTTTGCCTTCCCGGCACCCTTGGTAATCCACTGCATGACGACCGACGTATTGTTTGACCCAGGCACATTCCCCACTCTCCTCAGAATACGTCCCGGAAATCACGAAGAGCCCAATCCCATCCGCACCCTCACCCGTCATCTTCCCACCATTGAATTCAAGTATTAAATCCATCAACAATTGCCGGGTCCTTCCAGCATATGTGTAGAACCCAACCCACGGACCTGATGGAAATTGATGGTTGCTCATGGTTCGGCGGCTAATCCTCAGTTCAAGAATATGGTGCGCGCGAGAGGACTTGAACCTCCAATCCTTGCGGAACCAGATCCTAAGTCTGGCGTGTCTGCCATTCCACCACGCGCGCTTGCTGATCAACACCTTACGCTAATCTATATTTTCAAGGTCTCTTTTTAGCGCAGGATTCCGACCCGTGCAAGCAAAACGTCGTTCATAGACTGTTTTGGCCTGTGTTAATCCAATATGCCCTGGCGTTTTGATCGGGCAGGTCCCGGAACCAAACATGAGGCCGAAGCAATCCAGCTTATGTCAACTTTCCAAACGTTGTTCCATTATGAATTTGCGGCCTTCGCCCGTTATCGAGTATCCAAGTGGGCCACCTCCACCCATGACGAAACCGGGACACATTACATATTGATTTTCAACCAGCTTTTCCAAATGATATTTTGCCACATTTACCTTCAAATTGAAATGGCGGGCGAGTTCCGAAACCGCAACCTGACCGTTCTGGCGAAACAAAAACTTCAAAATTTCCTGTGTTTTTGCGTCAATTTCCTGTTCCTTTGGTTGCGCGCTTTGAAAGTGTGTAATTAGTTGCTGGTTCTCCATTGTAAGGCTGCGATTCTCGCGCACCAGCTTTGTGTTCTCATTCTCCAAGGCGGAAACTTGCTCGGCGAGCAAAGAAGCCTTCTTTTCGAGCAAGTCAATCACGCCTTTAGAGAGTCCGGCCGTGGTGGCAAAGCGGACCAGATCTCTAACGGTTTCGGCAGCGCCCATAATTCAATTTTACCAACGCCCAGTTTCCATGAAAATCAAAATTTCCATGGTTTTTTGTCGTTGGCCGGCAAATGGCAAACATGGACCTATGGAAATGATTGCCACGGAGGGAAGTGAACAGGATTTTCTGAAAAATCCAAGGGCGATTGTTTGGCGATGGGGGGGATTCGAGAGGTCAATCCCGTTCATGAATTGTTTGGCGACGAGATTGAACTCCCATTAAAATCCGGCAGCATGGAATACGATGTGATTTTCTATCAGTTCAGCCGCCAACAAGTGGAGTGCGGAGATTTCAAACATTTTCTGAGCCTTTACGGATTTGAAAAGCTGCCGGCGAACGGACGATTGCGGGAATTGATGAACCGATTCGTCTTTGGCGTGGATGGCTGGGATGCTGACCCGAGAGAAATCCACACCATTCCGGAAATTCGCCGGTTTTACTCCGCGTTTCATGAAGCCTGGCCGTACTGGCTTTATTTCTGCAACCTCGAAAATGACACACTGAAAGCGATGACCATGTGCTGTCTACCTTCAGTAAGCACGATGCAGGTAGATAGCCAGGTTGAGATTGCCGTTACCTGCAATCCCCTCGACTTGGTTAATTTTCTGACCCAAGATTTTCCGCCCATGAACTTGAT